>JRYG01002962.1_pt1 | contig 45172 bp, 28 predicted proteins | sample 235341 | NCBI WGS metagenome assembly JRYG01 (sample SAMN03074218, study PRJNA261478) | activated sludge metagenome | biome: Wastewater Treatment Plant; feature: Wastewater; material: Activated sludge; isolation source: activated biomass of a wastewater treatment plant treating hydrocarbon... ...
CCGGCAGTTGGCCAAGCGCTTTATGGGCGAATTCGACGAAGTGAGCATCGAAAAGGTAGAAGGCGCCAAGGCGCAGATTACCCATACCTACTACGAGATGTTCAACGAAGACAAAATGACCGTGCTTACCCGCATCATTGATACGAATCCGGGTTTCTACGGACTTGTCTTTTGTCGCACCCGTGCAGGCTCTGACCGCCTGGCCAAAGATCTTTCCGCCGCCGGCTACGACGCCGAAGCCTTGCACGGCGACGTATCGCAGGCCCAGCGCGAACGCATCCTGGACAAGTTTAAAATGAAGAAGATCCACCTCCTGGTAGCTACCGACGTAGCAGCCCGCGGCATCGACGTGAACAACCTCAGCCACGTGGTGAATTTCGATATTCCCGGCGAGGCGGAGACGTATACCCACCGCATCGGCCGTACCGGCAGGGCGGGCAAAACAGGCGAAGCGATCACTTTTATCGTGCCCCGCGAGTTCAGGGCGCTGCAGATGATCATGCAGCAAACCCGATTCCAGATTACCAAGCAACAGGTACCGACTCTTCAGGAGGCCCTCGAACAACGCCGCGCAGCGGTAAAACACGAGATTTTCAAGCGCATCATGACCACAACGCCTACCGATGAAGTCAAAGCGCTTGCCGTAGAACTCCTGTCGAAAACAGAACCCGAATTGCTGGTGTCAGCGCTGCTACAACAAAATTTCGGCCGCCAACTCCAGGCCCAGCAAATGCGCGAAATAAAGCAGCTGCCGTCAAAAGGCAGCGACTCTCCCCGCACAAGAGAATCAAGAGACCGGGTAAGAAGCGGCGGCAAAGGCGGTCACGATTCGCTGTTCTTCGGCAAAGGCAAAACCGACGGCTGGAAGTCGAACCGGCTTATACAATACATCAGCGATACGGCGGGCATCCCCACCAAAAGCATCGCCAAAGTAGACCTGTTCCAGAAACACGCCATCATTACGGTAGAATCCGATTGCGCAAATACGATCCTCGAAAAATGCCGCACGCCAAAAGGGCAACGCCCGCTGTTGCGGAGGGATCGGGTGTAGTATTTTGTTGTCGGTTGTCGGTTATCGGTTGTCTGTTTCTGAAACCGATAACTGACAACCGACAACCCTCATGCGTATTCTCATCCTCATACTGGGTTTAATCACAGCTTTCGGAGGCACTTGCCTGGCCGCAAAGTCGCTCCAAAACGCCAACTATCGCTTGACAAACGCCCCCCGCCATATTCGGTTGTTCTCAATATGAACAGCTACATGATACCACCCTTCCGGAAGCTCGCTCACATCTATTATTTGTTCCGATTCGACAGCCGTAAGATATTTGACTGTCCGACCGGTGGAGTCATAGATGAACAATGGCCCCATAATACCGCCACCCGATAAATCAGATAACTTGAAATACCCGCTGACAGGATTGGGGTATATGGCTATTCCATCAACATGCCAGGTATTTTCAGTTTCCGTTACCCAATAACAGGGGGTGTAGGCCCAATAGGGGTTTACTATGAGTCTAAGACCTGGAATAGGCATAATGCCCAATCCTTCTACTTCTTTATTAATGTATACCCTGATTTGCTCAGGAGAGGGTTCTTCTGTGAAATCAAAGTAACCGCTATCTACCGCTGCCATACAATAATACAACGGAGGTATCTCGTCAGGAGAGATAGGGCCGGCCAATTCATCAGTAATATGATTTACGATAAATGCACCCCGGAAGCACTCATTGTTGAGCAATAGGTTCTTATCCCAATTTACTTTTATGGGGTAATGAATGGCATAAACATAAATTATCCCAGTTGAACCGATGTAACAAGAGGAATCATTTACAACTATCTCTGTATCTTGTATTAATCGCTTAGTTAATTTATTTTTATAAAAATAATCAAATGAGCCAATTTTAACCTCGAAAACAGAATCAAAAGGCGTAGTTAGCTCTACCTCGCCCCATTCCGGGTCGATATCGGAGCTGGCGTTGATATCATAACCAAAAATGACAGTATCGCGGTTGCCTATGGCATCTTCGAAATACAAACTCATTTCAAAATAAGGCGTGAGTTGTGCCTGTAGCGTGTCTGGTACGCTAAATATCAGGGCGATAACCAGCCCCAATTGTATTGGAATTTTCATGGCGCTTAATTTTTTATGATTGAGTTGCTAACGACCAGCCCATCGAAATCGAGAGCCAAATAGTACAACCCAGATGGAATGCTTGAAGGGGGAAATAAAGTCTTTGAGTATGTACCTGCGGCATTCACATATTCACTGCCTAAATAAATATCCGCCACTCCGCTGTTCTGTGCAACCAGCCAAATATTCAGGTATCCTGTCCTTTCCGCGCTATAATCCATACTGATCATATCGACGAAAGGATTGGGATACAAATTGTCAATTGCTATTTCTGATGTAGGCTCTACCACGCAACCATGTGCCGGCAGGGGCGGCAGTGTAAATGTGAGCGCCTCGCTGGATTCTTCCCCACACACATTTTCTACTGTAAGCACAGCTTTATAGGACACACCAGGCACAAAACCATGCCGGTACTCTGTGGCGTATTTTACAGAACGAGATATGCAGTATTTCAGCGCAGGCCCCGTTACCCAACCTGTGCTATATTGCAAGGCATCCGAAACGGTGAAGAATTCCAGTTTATAATACGCATCATGCATACTTGCGCCTATTTGAAAGCAAAACGCGCAGTCGTCGTCGACCGATTCATTGGGCAGAATATGCAAATTCGACATCGGAGGAAGGCAGATATCATCAGTGATAACCTCTTTGTATAAACAGCCTTCGGGCGTACTCAAATACTCCAGCATGCGGGTTATCTGGTTTTCAGTAAAAGCGCCGCAGCAGTCGGTGTACTGTGAATAGTGCATTATATTATTAGTATGATAATCCCAACTACATCCCGGCTCAGGCAGGCAGCCCTGAAGACTTGATCCCGGAGGTAATTCACTTTGTTGCGGGTTGCACGGGTTTTGGTAGTTGATTATTCCATCTCCATCGTAATCCAAGGGGCTCGTAATTTGAGAAGACAAGCCACAATTGACATCGTCGGGGTGACACCAGATACCACGATGAACCTCCAATTCACTCAAACCGCCTGCAAGTGTCCAATTATCTGTTACATCTCCGTCACAGTTGTAGTCTATCCTATATATAATGTTGGGTGTATCATCACAATAATCATCCAAGTCGAATGTATGGCGTAAAGTCAATACATGTCCCATCTCGTGATTAATATTACTGCGAGTGAAAATCTCTGAAGTGAAGGATGTACCGCCATATCCATCAGCTGCCCCGCTCGGATTTTGGGAGGCAATTGCCGGCAATTCGACGAGAAAAGCGTTAAACTCCGAAGTGATATTTATACCGAAATTATCTCTAAACCATGCCACCTGAAGTCCCGACGTGTTGAGCGCCTGTGTATTGCAATGAATATATACCCCCGACAAAGCGTATCGAATGGGTATGCATTGCACAGGTTTTTCCTGATTTATACCCCATAGTGGAATTTGCGCCCATTGTTTATACATATCAGGCCCAAGTTGTGTATTTGCACGGTTTACCCAGTCTTCAGCAACTTCGTAAGCTTTTTCAATCGGAATATTTTCTATTCCTAAAGGATCAAGCGTACCATTGCAGTTATCATCCAAAAAGAAGTGTACGTTGACTCTAATCCAAACTTTTGTACAAGTTTGTTGGATCAACCCAACATCAAAACAATGATTTTTCTCCAGTAGCGGTTCGGGAGGCGATGTCGGTTCCGGTGTTCCACAAGTTACGGGTGCATTTTGAGAAAAAAGAGAAGAAGGACTAACAATCATAGCATAGGTAAAGGCCAAGAATGCGGTAAATAGCTGTACATTTTTCATATAGCTCTATTTTTAATGAAGAAGTATTTATAGCTCGCAAACGAGATAGATTGGAACGATTGCTTTGTTACCGAAAAAAATAAAGGGTAGCACAACCTGATTGCGAAGGATACTTTCGTTATTGAACTGAGTACCTTGGCCGTCCCTTTCCTGTGAGGATAAGTTTTTGGCAATAAATACGAGGAAAGCAACTAAGAATATGGTCTTGGGGTGCATATTCATCTTGATGTTTTTGGAGGTGATAAATATTAAATTTCACAATATAAAAATAAATGATGCGCGTATTTGTTGTTTGCTTATAATTATATCAAAAATTAGATGTTGATTGTTTATTTTATCGATTAACAAAATACATGGCAAAATTAATGGTATTTATCTTGCAAGTCAATACCTTCATCAGATATTGTTACTTTTTTTTGCCGAATAATAATTTTGCACCGATTAAGTTTAGAGAACATACCCCATTAAATCTATAAAAATCAAAGAAAAACATCCAACGTCAAAAATACCCCTTCCGGCTTCTCTTAACGAATAAGCCTATTACCTCATAAACTCCAGGTTCTTCCAAAATATCGCTATGCGCATTAAGTTTTTGTTGATAGCCATTATATTATGCTTCCAAAACAGCGGTTTTGCCGGCAACCACTACGCCTATTCCCCACTGGCGCGGGATGCCTACGACAAAGCCATCAGCCTTCGCATGAAAGAAGCGCGCCAGGCGATTGCCAAGCTGAAAAAGCAGGAACCCGGCAACCTGGTGGCGCACCATATCGAAGATTACATCGATTTTTTTACGATTTATATCGGAGAAGACGCAGCTACTATGTCGCGCCTGAAGGGCAACAAGGACCGCCGCTTGTCAATACTCGATGACGGCCCCAGCGACTCGCCCTGGCATTTGTTTATTCAGGCCGATATCCGGCTGCATTGGGCCCTGCTGCGTTTTCGCTTTGGCGAATATATCAGCGGTTTTTCGGAGGTAAACAAGGCCGCCAAATTGCTGGAGAAAAACCGCAAACTCTATCCCAATTTTATGCCCAACCAAAAAGACCTGGGCATCCTCCACGCCGCTGTGGGCACCGTGCCCGACCAATACAAGTGGGGCCTTCAATTGCTCAGCAGTCTCAGCGGCACGATCGAACAAGGCCGCAAAGAACTGGAAACGGTATTGAACTACGCCGAGCGCAACGACTTCGTATTTCGCGAAGAAGCGAGGGGCCTTTATGCCCTGCTGCTGCTGCACCTCGACAACAAGGGCGACGAAGCCTGGGATGCCGTCAATAATGCCGCACTGCAACCCGGCGCCAACCCGCTGCATTGCTTTGTGGCAGCCCACGTGGCCCTGCGCACCGGCCGCACGGACAAAGCCGTGGCGCTGCTTGAAAAACGGCCCGTAGGCCCTCAATTCATCGCTTTCCCTTTTCTCGATTATATGCTCGGACTGGCCAAACTGCGCCGGCTCGACAAAGACGCGGCGCCCCATTTTCAACGCTTTTTGAGTAAGTTCAGAGGAAGGCATTATATCAAAGAAGCCTACCAAAAGATAGCCTGGAGCGAGCTTATCAACAACAGGCCGGAAGGCTACCGCAAAAATATCCGCTATTGCATCCAGCGCGGCCTGGACGAGGCCGGCGGCGACCGCAGCGCCCTGCGCGAAGCACAGTCGGGGCTGGCGCCCGATATTACGCTGCTCAAGGCCAGACTGCTGTTTGACGGCGCGTATTATTCACAGGCCTTGTCGTTATTGCAAACCAAAAAAGCAGGCGATTATAAAGATAAGCACCACCGGCTGGAGTATTCCTACCGGCTCGGGCGAATTTTGCACGGACTTCACCGCTACGACGAAGCCCTGGGCTATTACTGGCAAACGGTGAATGAAGGCAGCCAGGAACGCTACTTCTTTGCCTGCAACGCCGCCCTGCAGATGGGGCTGGTGTATGAAGTTAAAGGCGATAAAAAGCAGGCGCGCAACAGCTTCAACCGCTGCCTGGGCATGGAGCCCGATGAATACAAAACCAGTCTGCATCAGCAGGCTAAGGCGGGGTTGGCGCGGGTGGGAAAAAACTAAGTTTTATTACCTACAAAATTCAATACAAACACCCAAAAACCCACAAAGGAAAAAACTTGCCAACCGGATATTCCAAATCGTCGCGGACTACATAGCTATTGGGATGCCCGGCAATTTGATCGTATGTTTTTTGCTTGCCGCCAATTTCAAATAAATACTGATTATCAACCAAAAAATCGCCTTGACTGGGGGCAGTTATGGTAAATAAACTTTGCATTTGGCTGAAAAAGAAGGTCTCCCGCAAATTGCCGGTATTGGGCGGTTCGCCCGATAATGCATAAGCCAGGTTGGTGTTGTTGAGGTATACTTTTTCCGGTTTTTGCAAAAGAGAAAGCCCCGCCCCGGATGCCTGAAGCAACCTGATCAATCGCGCATTTTCGAGATATACGAGGTAATTGAGGATAGTGTTTCGATGTACGTCCGCTTTCTGCGCCAATTGGGTGAGATTGGGTTTGTAAGGCACATTGGCGGAGAGAATAAAAAGCAATTGCAATAATTTGCGCGCATTGCGGGGGTCAAATCCTTTAAGTGCAGCCATGTCGTATTCAACGACAACCCGTACCATCTGCGCCAACCGCTGGTGAAAACCCTCAGGGTCTTCCCTGAAAAACGGGTAATAGCCCTGAGACAAATAAGTCCGAAAATGCGCTAATGGCCGAAAATCGGCGGGGAATACATCGCGGATGGCGGTGGTGCTGTGGATCAGGTCTTGTAGCGACAACGATTCAATATTTACTATGCCGCTTAACCCAAGGTATTCGCGAAAGGACAGCCCCTGTAGTTCGTACATCAGCGCCCTTCGGCTTAAATCTCCTTCTTCTTTGGCCAGGTCTATGATTGAAGACCCAGTAAAGACTACTTGCAAATCGGGGAAAAAATCATACAGGTTTTTGATTTCCCGCGCCCATCCGGGGTATTTGTGTACTTCATCCAGGAACAGCATCTTTCCGCCTTCGCGGTAAAATTGTTCCGCTACGTCTGCAAACAGGTTTTGGGTAAAAAAAATATCGTCCAGCGAAAAATAAGCAGCTTTTGTAGCGGGTAGTTGCAGCGATTTCAGCCGCTGTAGCAAAAGGGTTGTTTTTCCTGTGCCACGCGCCCCTTTTATGCCGATAAGTCGATTATCCCACCTGACAGTAGTATATAGATAACGGCTATACTGCGTAGCGGTATATCTGACTAACTGCTCTGATTTTGCGAGGAGATTGTACATTTTGCACATTCATTTATGCAAAAATACAAAAATTCTGCACATTCAAATGTGCAAAATTCAAAATCCCCCCCTCGTCACATATTCCGCCGGTACTGCCCGCCCACCTGGTACAGGGCATGCGTAATCTGCCCCAGCGAGCAATACTTGGCGGTTTCCATGAGCTGCTCGAAGATATTGCCGTTGGCCAGGGCCCTGCGCTGTAGCTCTTGCAACATAGCCGCGCTGCGATCGGACTGCGCCTCGTGCAGGCGTTGCAAAGTACCAATCTGGGCTTCTTTTTCCTCGGTGGTAGCCCGGATAACTTCGCTGGGGATCGAGGTGGGCGAGCCGTCTTTGCCCAGGAAGGTATTTACCCCGATAATCGGCAGTTCGCCGGTGTGTTTGAGGGTTTCGTAGTAGATACTTTCGTCCTGGATTTTGCCGCGCTGGTACATGGTCTCCATGGCGCCGAGTACGCCGCCGCGTTCGGTGATGCGGTCAAATTCGGTCAATACGGCCTCTTCTACCAGGTCGGTGAGTTCTTCGATGATAAATGACCCCTGGATCGGATTCTCGTTTTTGGCCAGTCCCAGTTCGTGGTTGATGATCAACTGGATGGCCATGGCGCGGCGCACGCTTTCTTCAGTGGGCGTGGTGATGGCCTCGTCGTAGGCGTTGGTATGCAGCGAATTGCAGTTGTCGTAGATGGCGTAAAGCGCCTGCAGGGTAGTGCGGATGTCGTTAAACGAAATTTCCTGGGCGTGCAGCGAGCGGCCCGAGGTTTGGATGTGGTATTTCAGCATCTGGCTGCGCTCGTTGGCGCCGTACTTGTATTTCATGGCTTTGGCCCAGATGCGGCGCGCCACGCGGCCTATTACGGCGTATTCGGGGTCGACGCCGTTGGAGAAGAAAAACGAGAGGTTGGGCGCAAAGTCGTCGATATGCATACCCCGCGAGAGGTAGTATTCCACGAAAGTAAAGCCGTTGGCCAGGGTGAAGGCCAGTTGGGAAATCGGGTTGGCCCCGGCTTCGGCGATGTGATAACCCGAAATCGACACCGAATAGAAGTTGCGCACTTTGTGGTCGATGAAATACGCCTGCACGTCGCCCATCAGTTTGAGCGAAAATTCGGTGCTGAAGATGCAGGTATTTTGGGCCTGGTCTTCTTTGAGGATGTCGGCTTGAACGGTGCCGCGCACTGCCGAGAGCGCTTTGGCTTTGAGTTCATTGTAAATAGCGGGTTCGAGCACCTGGTCGCCGGTGAGGCCCAGCAGTAGCAGCCCCAGTCCGTCGTTGCCTTTTGGCAAGTCGCCATCATAGGCGGGCCGGGGCAGTCCGCGGTCATCGTAGCGCTGCTTGAGCTTGGCTTCCACGAGGTGGGTGAGGTTGTGCTCGCGGATATAGCGTTCGCACTGCTGGTCGATGGCCGTATTCATAAAAAAGGCGCAGATCGTAGCGGCGGTTGAATGTCTCAAAGGCATCGGCGCCGACGATCGAAACGCCGTCGGTCTGCACGACGTGCCGCCTGGCATTGGCGTTGAAATTGATCCTGCCGATGTCAAGCAGGGCCGCTCCCCATCGCCAGGTGAAACTGCCGTCCTCATCGTCAGAGACGTACATGACTCCCAGGTCGAAGCCCAGTCCGCTGCCGTTGCGCTGAAGGGCGTAATCATCGGAAGTGAGGGCGCTACTGGTATAGCCGTATTCAAAGTGGATGGGCCCGCTTTGCAAGGTATCGCCGGGCAATTTGCTGAGTTGCAGGTTGGTTTTGTTGTTGATAAAAGCGGCTTCGTAGCCTTGCAACAACCTGGCATTGACGCCAATGCTCAGACTTCCGTTGCCGAATGGGAGCCGGTAGGCGTAGTTGAGGCCTATTTCGCTCCAGGCCATGGCGCCGGCGTTGAATTTGCTGACGCGAAAATCCTGGAAGAAGTCGCGGTTGAAATACGGATAATAAGCCAGGTTGGGGTCGACTTTATCTGCGTTGCCCACAGCTCGAAACCGCGTGAGCAGGCCGATGGTGTGATTTTGACCGAGACGTACATAAAAAGACGGCCCCAGTATGCCAATTTGCGCTTTGGCATATAAAGATCGGTTGGGGGTGTAAAAGTCGACTTTGGCAGCCCCGGGCGGCAGCGGTTTTTCGGGGGTGATGTCGGGGCCGAAGGCTATATCGATTTGGTCGGGATCCGACAGCCAGTCGCCCAGCTTCATCGGCGTAGTATAAGCGTAGTTGTTGCTCACAAAAAAGGCGCTTTCCAGCAGGTTGACATCCCAGGAAAAGGGCGTGGCCGCATGCCCTGCCGGATTAAGCAAGGCGGCGTTGATGCCATTGTAATGGTCGAGTCGAATGCCCAGTTGCTCCTGAGAAAATGCAATTTGCATGAACCCGGCAAGGGCAAGTGTGATGAGAAGTCCTTTGTTCATAAAGATGACTGTTAGATAGTTGCATAAACAAGGAGCTTGCTCATAGTATGTATTGTCCGCGAAACGCCTGCGGTTGGTTTAGCTGTACCACGGTGCGCCTGGGGTTAGTTTATTTATCCCCCCCAGAGTCTCCAAATTTTGGGGCCAAAAATCACCCCCCCCAGCACGGCGGCGCCGATAGCGGTGACCAGCACAGCGGCGGCGGCGGCGTCTTTGGCCTTGCCGGCCAGCGGATGGGGGTGGGGCGATATCAGGTCAACAAGGTATTCAAGGGCGGTATTCATGGCTTCGGCGGCGATCACCAGGGTGACGGCCAGCGTTATCAGCCCCCATTCCCAGCCGGCCAGTCGGAAATACCAGCCGGCGGCAATGACCAATACAGCTGCCAGGACGTGGAAGCGAGCATTGGGTTGGGTGCGCAGCACATCTGCCAAGCCTTTAAAGGCATACCCAAAACTTTTCAAGCGCCGTCGGAGCCAATACGTCATAATTACAACGTTATCAATGACATGAATAACCGCAAGGTAGCTTTTTTACTCAAGACGCACTTGTTTTTGGGGCATCTAAATATGCAAAAAAAAGTAAAATGCTGCGGTAGTTTCAAAAAAAGCAGATAGTTTTGGCAATGGAGAACACCCTGCTTCCCTTCATTCATAAGCACGGCGCCCCCAATGGCATCTACCCTGCAAAAACGATGGCCATGTCAAAAAAAATTGTGTTGTTGCTGTTCTATTTTTGTCTGTTGCAGCTGCGCATTCAGGCGCAATATGGCAATACTACGCTGAGCGCCCAGGCTGCGCAATATTTCAAAGAAGCCGAGGCTGCGCTCTTGCGCCATGATTACAAACAAGCGGTAAAAGGTTTTGAGCGGGCGCTCAAAATACATCCGGGGTTGTCGGCGGCCAACAAAGGGCTGGCGGCCTGTTATGAATTGATGAAAGATTACGCAAAGGCCGTTATCTATTATGAAAAGATAGTCGCCTCTGATTCTATGTATTCGCGTGCCATATACTACCAGCTTGGCGAGGCGCATTACAAAATCGGGCATTACGACAAGGCGTTGTCCTATTTTCGGCAATATGAAACGCTGCTCAATAAACCTGCCGACGCCTTTGGGTTGCACGGCGAACGCGAGATGAAAGCCGAGCTCAAATACGTTGAAAAGCTGCCCGTCAATATCAAAGCCAGCGAAGTGTCGCTCGACTCCCTCAAATTTCTCAACATCACCGACGTGATCAACCTGGGGGCGGCTATCAACACCTCAGCCGACGAATACTTCCCCTTTTTATCGAACGATCAGCAACTCATCTATTATACCCATCGCAAAAGCGGCAAAGATGAAGACCTATACCACAGCCGCATCGTTGAAGGCCGCTGGCGCAAGGGGGAGCCTGTCAAAAACTTCAATACTGCCGAAAACGAAGGCATGAGCACCATGGTGCGCGATGGGCGGCGCATGTATTTCACGGCCTGCGCGCGAGAGGGCGTCATGGGCACCTGCGATATATGGATGGCCGAGCTCGACACGCTGCAAACGATGCAAAACCTGGAATCGGCTGCAGGCATGGTCAATTCCGATTTCTGGGAATCGCAGGCCTCTATCAGTTGTGACGGCAGCGTGTTGTATTTTTCCAGCAACCGCAAGGGTGGGCTGGGCGGCGCCGACCTGTGGTACTGTCTGCGCGGCAGCGACGGCCGCTGGGGCGCTCCCATCAACCTGGGCCCCAAGATCAACACCCCGGAAGACGAAGAAGCGCCTTTCATCACTAATGACGGCAAAACGCTCTATTTCTCTTCTACCGGCCACCTGGGGCTCGGCGAACAGGATATTTTCATGAGTTGGTTTGACGAGCGGCTCAAGGAATGGACTACGCCTATCAATCTGGGGCCGCCGGTGAATACCCCCTACCGCGAACTCGGCTTTTTCCTCTCTGCCGACGGCGCTACCGGCTATGTCGCCTCCGACCAACCGGGGGGGCAGGGCGGCATGGACATTTACCGCTTTCGCCTGTCAGACAAGCTCTTCGGCGATCCCATCACTTTTGTCGAAGGTTATCTGCGGGATTCGGTGCTGATGACGCCCGTTGAAGCCAAAGTAGAAATTGCCGGGCGCGGCGCCGTACAAACCGGCCCCGACGGTCGCTTTTTCCTTTGCATAGGCGCCGATGAAACCCTCAAATTGGGCGTTCAAAAACGCGGGTACAAACCCTATGCCAACCAGTTTGTCATTCCGGAATGGAATAACCGCACTTATTACACCCTCGATTTATTGTTGCAGCCCACCATCTCTTTCATTGCCAATATTCCCCCGGCCATCCCGGTTGACAGCGCCCAAATCAAAGCCGACAAGAATAAAATCAACCGCACCTATACCCATACCGTCTTTTTCGAATTTGACAAATACAGCATAGAAGCCCCCGAACTGGCCCGCCTCGACGAATTTGCCAAGTCTTTTAAAAACAAAAAAATTCAGCGCGTAGAAATCATCGGCTTCTCCGACGACATTGGCGCCGAGGCCTACAACCTGCGCCTGTCGGAAGAACGCGCCAAAGGCATTGCCCTGTTTTTGGTACAAAACAACATCGTTGTCGACCAAATCTACATGGAAGGCAAGGGAGAATTAGAAGGCAAAAACAACAAGGAACTCAACCGCAAAGTAGAAGTGCGGGTCATGACCCTGGAATAAACGCCCCAAAAGAGGTAACATAAACTTAACATACAAGCTGTGGGGTAAAGCGTACCTTTGCAGCCGCTAATCAATCTTGCCGTTTGACATGAACCTCAACCACTTACTTACCTTTTTTGCGCCCAAAAACGCAAACTTTCAGGTATTGTTTTCCAAAAGCTCCGCCAACCTCGTTGAAGCGGCCAAAACCCTGCGGGAATTATTTCACACCGATGTAGCTTCCGTCAGGCACGACCTGATCAAAAAAATTGAAGCCCTCGAACACAAAGGCGATACCATCACGCACGACATATTTAAAGAGCTCAGCTCCAATTTTATTACCCCTTTCGACCGCGAAGACATCCACTATCTCGCCTCTTCGCTCGATGATGTGGTAGACTATATCCACACCTCTGCCCAACGACTGGAGTTGATGAAGATCTCTACTATCAGTGCGCCGATGAAAGAATTAGCCGATATCATCGTGGCGTCAACCCTGGAAATAGACAAAGCAATGGCCAAATTGAAAAACGTTCATTCCGACGGTTTCAAAGAGATACTCGTCAATATCCAAAGTCTGGAAAACCAGGCCGACGCCGTTTTTGATCACGCCATCGCCGAGTTGTACGCCAACGAAACCGATGCCATTGTGCTGATGAAATACCAGCAAGTAATCGATCACCTCGAAACGGCAACCGACAAATGCGAAGATGTGGCGAATGTGATCGAAACGATCATGATCAAAAACTCCTAAGCGCGCTTTTTTTTCATCTGGTATCTTTTGATCATGGATTCTATTTATTTACTATTTTTCATCATATTTCTGGCGTTTGCGTTTGACTTTATCAACGGGTTTCACGATGCGGCCAATTCTATTGCTACCATTGTATCCACCCGCGTGCTTACGCCTTTTCAGGCGGTTGCCTGGGCTGCCTTTTTCAACGTTGTGGCGTATTTTGTAGCTGAATTTGCCGTAGCCGATACCATTGCCCGCACGGTAGATTCGGCGTCAATTACGCTGGTGGTTATTTGTGCGGGGTTGATTGCCGCTATTATCTGGAATTTGTTCACCTGGTGGCTGGGCATTCCGTCCAGTTCTTCACACACGCTTATCGGCGGTTTTACCGGGGCCGCTATTGCACATGCGGGTTTGAGCGTAGTGAACATCGCCAAGATCACCAAAATTGTCAGCTTTATTTTCCTGGCGCCGATGGTGGGCATGTTGATCTCTTACATAATTTCCCTGCTTCTATTGCATTTGGGGAAAAATGCCAACCCATTCCGACTCAACCAATATTTCAAGCGATTCCAATTGGTATCGTCGGCGGCATTCAGCATAGGTCACGGCGGCAACGACGCGCAAAAAGTAATGGGTATTATTGCCGCTGCCTTGATCGTTTATGTCAACCAAAACGGATTAAACGCCGGAGATATCCCGGGTTGGATGTACGTTACCACCGTAGACAAAAGGATTGTAGATATTCCCATTTGGGTCGTAATCGGCTGTTATACGGCCATCGGCCTCGGCACTTTGATGGGCGGCTGGCGCATTGTAAAAACGATGGGCACCAAAATTACCAAGATGACGCCTTTTGAGGGCGTGGCTGCTGAAACGGCAGGCGCCGTTACTTTATTCGCTACCGAACACTTCGGCATTCCCGTAAGTACTACGCATACCATCACCGGTTCTATCATCGGGGTAGGGCTCACCAAACGCATTTCCGCCGTGCGCTGGGGCGTTACCATCAACCTGTTGTGGGCCTGGATATTGACTATCCCGGTCTCGGCAGCAATGGGAGCAGGACTTTTCTACCTGTTGGATATGTTCTTCTAGGCGCTGATTGTATTTTTTGCGCTGCTATGCTTAAATTAGCCCGCTAAAGCGCAGCTCACATGAAAGACCTTATTGAACAATACAAGGCGATCAATATTCCTATTGCAACGCCTTATTGTACCGGCGCCGGGTTTCTGCTGGCCGGTCAGGGTCTTATTGTGACCAATGAGCAAAATGTGCGCGACAACCGCGAGGTGGCCATCGAGGGCGACTTCATTCCCCGCCAGGTGGTGCGGGTGTTGTATACCGATAGCAAATACGACCTGGCATTCCTGGAAGCGCCCGTTTATGAAGGCCAACTGTCGGCGGCAGATATTTCGCCCCGGGATTTATCGCCCGGCGAAGTAGTCGTAGCTATGGGCCACGCTTTCGGCATGAAATTCGCCGCCGCCCAGGGCGCCGTTACCGGCGCTGCGCCCAATGATGAAGACCTGCTCTACCTCCAGCACGACGCCATTTTGAGCCCTGGCAACAGCGGCGGGCCGCTCTTTGATAAAACAGGCCGCATTGTTGGCGTTAATATGTTTATGAGCCGCGAGGGCGTCAATGTGGCCTATGCCCTGCCGGCTAAATACCTGCTGGATACCCTCGCCGCCTTCCAACCTTCGGGCGGCAAAGTGGGCGCCCGCTGCGAGTCTTGTCATAATGTGGTTTTTGAACATACCATTGATCAACACCGCTATTGTCCCTTCTGCGGCGCCAGGGTATTGCTGCCCAACCAGGCCGACGAATACGAACCGGTGGGCGTTGCCTATACCATCGAAGCCATGCTGACCGAAGCAGGCCACGATGTGCGACTGGCCCGGCGCGGCCCCAGTAATTGGGGTATCAGACACGGCAGCGCGCATATCAATATTTCTTATTATGAAAAGACGGGACTCATCACCGGCGATGCCTATCTCTGCCAATTGCCCAAAGAGCAGATCAAACCGCTGTACGAATTTCTGCTGCGCCAGAATTACGATATCGAAAATCTCAATTTCAGCGTCAAGGGCAACGATATTATTTTATCGCTGCTTATCTACGACCGCTATCTGAATGTCGACAGCGGGCTTCAGCTCTTCAAGCATTTATTTGAAACGGCCGATTATTACGACAATCTGCTGGTGGAGCGCTTTGGCGCTTTATGGCGCGAGGAGGAAGATTTTGGCGAAAGCGCAAACAAAAACGCCTGACCGGCGGCCAGGCGTTCTACAACAGAATCCCATGAAACACTAAAAAATGTATGATTAACGCAGCACCATAGAGATGCTGAGTTCTATTCTCCTGTTTTTTGCCGGCTCATACGACGGAAACACGACGATCGAATTAAATCCGTTCATATAGCGCACTTTCAATTTGCCTGTTTTGGTTACCTGATATCCAATGCCGCCGATGAGCCCGTAATCGCCGTCAAGGGCTACATAACTAGGTATTACAAATCGCCCCCATACGGTCGGGCGGTTATCGTTGAGTTTGAGCAGCAAGCCGCCATAAACGCCCGTCTCCGCAAAAAGCCTTTTTGTGGCAAACCAATTCAAGTATACCGGCACCCCGCCGAAAAATTGATTGGCGAATAAAGCGCCCTCGGGCCTTCCCGCCGATACATTGCGACTTACCATTGCATCACCGCCGAGCGCCAGAAACCGGCCCAGCTTAATGCTATGGCCTTTGCACTTGGAAGCTACATAATCGGGTACTCTTACCCGGTGTTTGAGCTGCCATTCTTTGTTAAGAAACTGAATGCTCAACGCCGTATTGCCGCTGGTTTGAGCATGGGCAAACACCGTGCCAAACAGCAGTACCGATAAAACAATGAGCGTCCTCCAGTTCATGCGTTTATTTAACAAAAGCAAAAAACATCCTTTAATGTATAACGGCTACCGCCGGTTTTTTGTTCCAAAGCGATAGCCGTTATGGCAGAATATAAACCTGTTGCGGTTGAGAATTATTATAAATTTTAACACTTAATTCCGCAACAATTTAAACACCTGCTTATTATCGTCGCCAAAATCTACCTGGAGATAATAAACGCCCATGGGCAAGCCGGGCAGGCTGAACTGGGCGAGCGGACTGGCATTGACCGATACTTTACCCTGGTATACCAACTGCCCCTTATTGTTGTAGAGCGCATAGGGCAGATCCCTGGTGATTACGTCTGTGAGAGTAATGGTAACATTATCCTGGAACGGGTTAGGGAAAACGCTTCGCGCCTCCAATCCTTCAAGATTGCGCCTCACGGCGATGATGGGCGAGAAAAAGCTATAATCGTAACCTGTTGATTCGCGCAGGTTGATGACTTGCAGGCGGAAGAAATACAAATTGAGGGTACCTACGGCGCTGTAATCGTAGCTTTGCTCGTAGGCAGTAGTGCCGCCTTTGGCATTAACGGCGCCGATCACCTCAAAGTCGATGCCATTGGTAGATCTGGCCACTTCAAATTTGCGGCAATAAAACTCGGGCAGGGTGGTCCAGTTGAGGCCTATCTGGGTCGATCCGGTCCATTCGCCGCTAAAGCCGGTAAGCATGGTGGCCAATTCGCCGTCGTATTTGCTGAGCGCTACGTCGTCGATAGCTACGCCGGGGAAATTGCCGGTGCCCTCCGAGCGGAATACAAAGCGGAAGGCAGCTTCGTTGCCGGAGAGCCCGCTTACGTTAATGCTGTAGCGGGTAAATCCATTTACAGAACTGGTGAAATAAGAAGTGCCGCCGGGGAAAGCCAGCCCGCCGGTGTTGTTGTTGCGGTAGTTGTACCAGTTGGGGTCGGAATTGGAGCCCAGCACTTGCCAGGTTTTTCCTTTGTCGAGCGAATATTGCACCAGAAAGCCGTCATAACCGGGGTGAATGTTGTATTTGGCCCAAAAACTGAATTCATAAATGCCGGCGGCAGTGAGGTCGTAATTGGGGGTATAGAGGAAAGCCTGGGTATTGGGCGCGTAGTAATTGTCATTGAGCCCCAGCACATAGGCATTGTTGCCGCTGCGGGCGCCGTTTTTGCCGCTAATTGATGAATTGCCTTTTTCAAAAACAGAACCCGACGGGCTATGAGCGCCAAAGTGGCCGTCGAAGCCTTCAAAGTCGCCGCCGTAGTCGGCTTGCCCGGCAATATATGGCAGTGGGAGCTTGGGCAATACTTTGAGCGACGAGGTGGTATTCTGATCGGAATTGATGGTAAGTTTTGCCGTATATGTGCCGCTGGAAGTGTAGGTATGTTGGGGGTTTTCATCAGTAGAAGTAGCGCCGTCGCCGAATTCCCAGAGATAGGTATCCGCATTCAGCGAGGCCTCGCCGTAGAAGGTCGTGGCGGCTTCTGTATATAGTATCGGCGATACGCCCATCCGGGGCGTGGGCGTTGCAAACACGTCGGTGGTATACATACCGCGGCCATGCGTGGCAGCCAATACAACCCCGTCGGAGCGCCGCAGGCGCAATTGCCAGGTGCTTACCAGCGGTGTGCCGCGGCCGGGTACGGGTGGAATCCACTCGGTGCTATTGCCGTTGAGCAACTCTGTAGTCCATACCCCGGCTTCGGTAGCGATCATAGCCTGCGTGGGGTCGTTGGGATTGAAAATACCCCAGCGCACCGGCATATCGGGCAGGTCGCCTTCAGCAGTTATCCAGGACTGCCCCCCGTTGGTGGATTCATAAATGCTGGGGACGCCGTAGTTAGACACTGTAACGAGCAGGTGATTGGGGTTGCCCAATTCTACGTCAATGCTGGATATAACGCCCGATATCGCTGCCAGCGAAACGCCGGAGACGGTAGCGCCTGTGCGGGCGTTGTCTACACGCACAATACGCCCGTTAAAATTGCCGAAATAAACCCGGTTGGGATCATTGGGATCTACCGTAATCGTAGAGACGTCATTGGTTATATTTTCGATGTCGACTACCTCGCCGGTGCGGTTATTGGCGCGCCAGCGGTAGAAATCGCCGTCGTCGGTTTCGGTATATAAAATATTGGCGTCGGAATCGTAATCTGACGGATTAATAAAATCGCCGTTTACACTGACAGCTGCGTCGAAGTCCAGTCCCCCGTCGGTTGAGATACCCCAGTTGCCGAATTGGGAAGAGACGAGTTGTATATTCGGTTCATTTTCGTCGATATGGGCGTAAAAACCATCGCCGCCCCACACCGAACGCGCTGAGGTAACGCCAAAATTATTGAGCTGTAGCGAGTTGTTGTCTTGCGTGCCGCCCAGGTAATACGTTGAAAAAGGCTCGGGGTGGATAGCGCCGGCGTAAAACTGGGTGACGTTGTAGCCGTAGTTTTTGTCAATGGGCTGGCCGTTAGAGCCATTGGGGCTGTAGTATATGCCGCCGTCGTTGCCGAAATACACGGTATTCTGCACCTGTTCGTCAAACAAAATGACGTGTTGGTCAACGTGCATGCTATTGCCGAAGCGCTGCCAGGTAAAGCCGCCGTCGTTGGAGCGCATTGAGGGTACGCCTCCGGCGATGACGTGGTTGGGATTAAATGGGTCGACAGCGATGTCGAGGTCGTACCAGGCCTGGCCGTTGGTGAATTCCTGGCCGCTATCCCAATTGGGGCGGCTGCGCTGTACCCAGCTTTGGCCGCCATTGGGCGTAAAATAGACGGAAGTGGCCGCTCCGTTATCGCTCAGAATAGCATAGATAAACGCCGGGTTGGAGACCGATACCGAAAACTCGGTGCGGTCGCCATTGGTGGGGAAACCGCTACCGGCGGCAGTGATGCGGGTCCATTGGTTGAGGTTGCCCGATTGCGAGCGGAAGATATTGGTCGCATTCGAGGCATAGAGATTGCCGTCGGGCATATAATAGAGGTCGTAGATAAAACCGGTGAGCACGCGCTGCCAGGTTTCACCGCCGTTGGTGCTGCGGTAAACGCCGTTGGTGGTGCCGGCATAGATATCGCCGGTTTGGGGGTGAACGACCAGGTCTTGCGTATGCCGGAAATTGGAGTTGATGGTATTCGGCAATACGGCCCAGGTAGCGCCGTTATCGGTTGATTTTAACAACCCCAACCCCTCAACGGCGTCGAGGTTGCCGTAGGCTTCGCCGGTACCCAGGTACATGATATCGGGGTTGTTGGGATCCTGGGCGAGGGCGCCGATGGCCATGTTTTCGAGATAATCGCTTACTTTTTGCCACTGCACGGGCTCGGCGGTGATATCAGTAGTTTTCCAGAGGCCGCCGGCAACGCTGCCCGCCCATACCGTATGACGGGAGGGGTCTTTTTTGTCGATTAAAATAGTGCGGGTGCGACCGCCGATATTGTTGGGGCCGCGTTCGCGCCAGCGCACATCGGCCAGGGGGCCGCGTCCGCTGCGGTCGGCCAACTCAGCCTGCCTGCGCCGCGTTTGTTCCAGCGCTGTCAACAGGCGCTCCAAAGGGGGATAACCGAGAGCGGGATCCTCAATACGCCTGAAATTGCTTTCAAAAGCGTCTTTGATACTTTGCGCTTTGCGCGAATACGACGCCTGTCGGTCGTCGGCATTGGTAAAAAATAATAAACAGGTAGCAACAGCAGAGAGCGCGGGGAGCAAACGTTTCATGGTCGTCGAAATTTGCGATGAATGAAAATGCGTCACAAAATAGACAATTATAGGTAATTAGCCGACATTGACCGACTCCGGTTTGTCAGCAGTTCGACCATAGTTGTTATTTTTACAGATCAATTCGCCTGCTTGTTTGTTGTTAATAAAAAATTAAAAATCAGGAATGAAACTGTTTTCTACTCTCGCGCTTCTTGCGTTGTTTTGCCTTAGCGCTCAAGCGCAAGCCAACTTTTGGAGAGATATTTCCGAAAGCGAAATCCAACTTCAACCAACGGCTGAAAAAGCCTTCAACGCCTCGCATTACCGCGTAGTGACAATCGATATGGCCGGCTTGCGGCAGATGCTGGCGGCGGCGCCGATGGAAAACACTCCTGCTGCGGTTAATCAGCCTATGTTTGCCGCGATTCCCCTTCCTGACGGTACCACGGAGGTGTTTCGCATAGAAGAATCGCCTGTGATGATGCCCGAATTAGCGGCGCGTTATCCGCAAATCAAGACCTATCGCGCTATCGGCCTGGACCACTCCTCTTCCTACGGTCGATTTGAGTACACGCCCGACGGCTTCGGCGGAGTTTTTTACACTTCAAAAGGCGAAGTGTGGATAGACCGCTATGCTACCCGCCAGGACCGATACTACGCCAGCTATTTTTCTCGCGATGTGGTGATTAACCCCGATGAAGTTCCTGTGTTGGGCTGCGGCTACCAGCCCGATGCGCACGAAGGAGAAGATCCGGTGATAGAATCGCTGCACGAAACCATGCTCGAGTCGCGCAGCAATGCGCCCATCGAAAAACGCGTTTACCTGCTCGCACTGGCCTGTACCGGCGAGTTTGCGCAGCAGTTCGGCGGCACGTTGGAGTCGGTCAATTCGGCTTATGCTACTGCGCTCAACCGCTTCAATCAGATTTACGAAAAAGAACTGGCTATCAAACTCATGCTGATCGCCAGCAACGATCTGCTGATATGGCTAGACCCGGCTACCGATCCCTACGTTTCGGCCAATGACGCAGCAAGTCTGTTGGGGCAAAATACAAATGCCATTACGCAAGTTGGCGGCGTGCCGCTCGGCGCTTTTGACATGGGGCATGTTTTTACTTCTTCTTGCGTCGGAGGGCCTGTTGGTATTGCCGCATTAGGGCAGGTTTGCAAGTCGGGAAAAGCCAGGGGCGTTACCTGTTTTATCAGCAGCAATATCAATTTCATTGTAAAAGAGATCATGGCGCACGAATTGGGTCATCAGTTTTCCGCCCAGCACAGTTGGGCTAACTGCCCCGGCGCCGATGCTCAACTGGCCTCGGGCTCCGCCTACGAACCGGGCTCGGGCTCCACGATTATGTCTTATGCCGGCGCTTGTGGTATGAATCAAAATATCCAGTTTCAAGCTGACGATTATTTCCACATCCGCTCGCTGGAGGAGATCATTGAATTCAGTCGTTTTGACGACGGCAATAGCTGCCCGACTTTCGAGCCTACGGGCAATACCGAGCCCCTGCTTACGCTCAACTACGCCGATAATTTCCATATTCCCATCGGCACGCCGTTCGAGCTAATAGCTTCCGCTGAAGATGCCGAAGGCGATAATCTCACCTATTGTTGGGAGCAATACAACCTGGGCCCAGTGACGCTGCTCGGAGAACCCCAGGGCGATGCGCCGATTTTCAGGAGTTATCCGCCCACCAGTGCAGGCAATCGCGTATTTCCGCGTCTTCAAACACTGGTGAATAATTCGTCGAGCGTAGTGGAGGTACTGCCTACCTATACCCGCAACCTCACTTTCCGCTGCACGGTGCGCGACAACTTCCCCGGCGCCGGCGCGGTGGTATGGAAAGAAGTGCGGTTCAAAGCCACTGATACGGCAGGCCCGTTTCTGGTAACGGCGCCCAATGAACCCGGCATTGTTTGGGAGGCCGGCAAAACGGCCACGGTGACCTGGGATGTTGCCAATACGACCAATAGCCTGGTTAATTGCCAGGCGGTGAATATCCGCCTGTCGCTCGACGGCGGTTTTACATACCCGATCACGCTGTTGTCGGGCACGCCCAACGACGGTTCGGAAACCGTGCTGATTCCCCACAACGTCACCAACCAGGCGCGTATCCGAGTGGAAGCTGCCGGCAATATCTTTTTTGATATTTCAAATGCCAATTTCCAGATCGTAGCGCCCTCTGCCGCCGGCTTTGGCATTGCCGCTTCCAGCGAGCAATTGCAGCGCGTGTGCCTGCCCAATACGGCTATGGTTACAATGACGACTACGGCTTTCCTCGATTTCAACAATCCCATTTCACTGGAAGTTGTAGACGGATTGCCGGCGGGCGCTACGGCAACTTTTAGCGCAAATACCATTAACCCTGGCGAAAGCGTCGATCTGCTTGTCGACCTCACCAACTACAACACCGCTGAATTTGCCACCCTTACGATCAGGGGCGCCGCAGTAGGCGCCGATACAGCTTATGCATCGGTCTACCTCCGGCTGGTATCAACCGATTTCAGCGAAGCCGCCCTGCTCGCACCGGCTGACGGTACGTCGGGACTCACCTTGTCGGCTCTGATGACCTGGGCGCCCTCTCCCAATGCCACCAGTTACGACTTCGAACTGGCCACCAGTCCGGCTTTCGGTTCTACAGTGATTGAGAGCGTGCAGGGATTGACGGCCACATCTTACCAGACAATCAACTTTTTTGAAGAAAATACGCTTTATTTCTGGCGCGTCAGGCCTGTAAATGAATGCGGCCCCGGCGACTACCTGCCGCCCTTCACATTCCATACGCAAAGCGTCAATTGTACGCCGTATCAGGCCACCGGGCTGCCGTTGAATATTCCGGGTAGCGGCCCGCTGCCTACCATCCAGTCCAATATCAATGTGACGGCGCAAGGCGTGATCAGCGATGTTAATGTGCCGCTGGTCAAAGCCAATTACCAGCCCGTCAAAAGTCTGCGTTTATCGCTGATCAGCCCGGCGGGGACTACTGTGCGGCTATACGACCAGCAATGTTTTAACACCCAAAACCTGTTTATCGGTTTTGACGACGACGCGCCTTCGGCCGTTTTGTGCCCGCCCGACGACGGCATCGTATTCCAGCCCTTTCAGCCTATGTCGGCATTTATCGGCGAAAATATTCAGGGGCAATGGACCTTGCAGGTGCGGGTGATGCAAGCCGGCTTCGGTACGCCGGGCGTATTAGAGCAATGGGGCCTCGAATTCTGCGCCAGCCTCACGCCGAGTAATCCTTTTATTGTTCACAACGATACGCTGTTTGTGCCGCCGGCCGCTGCCAACTATATCACAACCGATGAATTGGAGACCCTCGACGCTGACAATACGCCCCAACAGATAGAATATACTATTGTGACCCCGCCCGCTCACGGCGTTTTGTATTTGCAGGGACAGGCGCTCGGCGCAGGCAGCGTCTTCCGGCAGTCGACTATCAATGCCTTCAACCTGCAATACCTGCACAACGGCGATGGCAGCGAAAATGACAACTTCACTTTTGTAGTGCGCGACGGCGCAGGCGGCTGGATACCAACGCAGCGTTTTAATATTAAAGTCGATCCAGGGGCGGTAGTAGGTACAGCGGAGCCTGCTGAGGAAAAATCATTCGCACTGTACCCCAATCCGGCCACCCGCGAAGTCAACGTGGCGTTACGCAGGCAGATGAGCGGCCCCGTCGAGGTGCGGATTATCAATGCCGGCGGCCAGGAAGCGCTGCGCCGCAGCATAACCTCGGGCGACAGCATACTCACGCTCGATACAGCAGCATTGGCTGCGGGTATCTATTTTGTGCAGGTGCAGACGGCTGAGGGCGTCCAGACACAAAAATTAATCCTCCAGCGATAACCCATGCGGATCCTTATCACCGGAGCGAGTAGCGGGATCGGTCGCGAAGCAGCCCTGGCATTCGCGGCCGACCCTGCCCACCAGGTGTTGGCATTGGCCCGCCGCAGCGCCCCGCTCGAAGCGTTGGCCCGGGAGGCGCAGGGTCTGTATAGCCGCGCCGCCATTGCCTGGCGGGAGTACGACCTCACAACATCCGATTTTTCCATACTGCAAGAAGCTGTCGAATCGATGGGCGGCGTTGATATACTCGTCAACAACGCCGGTTTGCTCATCAACAAACCTTTCGAACAACTTACTGATGCCGACTGGCAGCAGCAGTTCGAGGTCAATGTGTTCAGCCCCGTGCGGCTGATTCGCTTGTTGTTGCCCTGGCTGGAAAAAAGCGCCGAGGCGCATGTCGTCAATATCAGCAGTATGGGCGGTTTTCAGGGCAGCAGCAAATTTCCCGGGCTGGCGGCCTACAGCGCATCCAAGGCCGCCCTGGCCAACCTCACCGAATGCCTGGCCGAAGAATTCAAAGAAAAAGGTATTGCCGTTAATTGCCTGGCGTTGGGCGCCGTGCAAACCGAGATGCTGGCAACAGCTTTCCCCGGCTACCAGGCGCCGCTTAACGCTGCTGATATGGGCGACTTCGTGGCCTGGTTTGCTACCCAGGGACGTCGCTTTTTCAACGGCAAGATACTGCCAGTGTCGGTGTCGACGCCGTAGTGGAACCTGGGTGTTTGAACAGGATTTTTAAGATTTAAGGATACACAAGATTTTTATCTTTTCGATTATTCTTACTTGTTTATACTTGCCTTAAAACAGCAACTAAATGGAAAGCAAATATAGCGACGAGAATGAACAAACAGATATTAATGCATTGACACATAAAATAATAGGATGCGCCATGCAGGTGCACAATACCCTTGGCAATGGCTTCCAGGAGCTGATTTATCAAAAAGCCCTGGCTATTGAGTTTGCATTCCAACAAATAGCGTTTGCCCGAGAAATGGAAATGCCCTTATTTTACAGAGGGGAATATATCGGTTCCCGCCGGGTAGATTTTTTTGTTGAAGATCGGGTAATGGTTGAAATTAAGGCAGTTGAAAAACTGGAAGATGTACACAAGGCACAAGCTATTAATTACTGCGAAGCATATAATATTGCCCACGGCCTGCTTATTAATTTTGGAAGTACAAGCCTCGAATTTAAAAGAGTATACAACAAAAAACTTGTCAAACGTTAACATAGCGAAATCATGTGCATCCAAAAATCCTGAAAATCCTGTTCAGACAACAAAGTCAAGCAGTTGCAAATTATGATTACGCCTACCTAAACAAAAAGCTATGAACAAACAACAAAATAACGCCTTTATCTCCTACCACCCGCAACAATTCAGCCAGGCTGAAATGCTCGAGCGCAGCCGGGCCTTTTACGCCTACATGGACCAACGCCGCACCGTGCGCGATTTTTCCGACAGGCCAGTACCGCCGGAAATCATCGAAAATCTCATAAAAACTGCGAGTACCGCCCCTTCGGGTGCGCATAAGCAACCCTGGACGTTCTGCGTGGTACAAGACCCCGATATCAAAAAACAGATCAGAATAGCCGCAGAAGAAGAGGAATACCAAAGCTACCACGGCCGCATGACGGAAGAATGGCTCCAGGACCTGGCGCCGCTAGGTACCGACTGGCACAAGCCGTTTCTGGAGATTGCTCCTTATTTGATCGTTGTATTCAAACGACTGTATGAAGGCGAGGAGAAACGCAAAAACTATTATGTATCCGAATCAGTGGGGTTGGCAACCGGATTCCTGTTGGCGGCTATTCACCACGCCGGGCTGGTAGCGCTCACACATACGCCCAGCCCCATGAATTTTCTGCAACACATCCTCCAGCGGCCCGAAAACGAAAGGCCGTTTTTGCTTATCCCGGTGGGTTACCCGGCGGAAGGCGCACAAGTGCCCGACTTGCGTCGCAAATCGCTGCATGAGGTTGCGCAGTGGTATTGAAGTTCTCGTTATTCCGGTTCGAAGCCCAATACAATGTTAAAGTTGCCGAGATTGCGGAAGCTGCGCTCGCCTGGTTTGTCGAAGCCTATACCGTAGTCGAAGCCCAATACGCCGAACATAGGCAGGAACACCCGCAGACCCAGGCCCGCCGATCGCTTGATATCGAAGGGGTTAAAGTCGCGCAGGTTGCGCCAGGCGTTACCGCCCTGCGCAAACGCCAGCACATAAATCGTTGAGCTGGGGTTGAGCGAGAGGGGGTAGCGCAATTCGAGCGTAAGTTTGTCGAAAACGGGTGTAGCAGCCGAGCGGCCCGATGCGTCGGTATTGGCTTCGATGTCGTTGACTTCGTAGCCGCGCATCGAGATGATATCCACGCCTGCAAAGACAAACTGCTGGTTGTTGAGGCCGTCGCCGCCGAGTTGGAAACGTTCGAAGGGCGAAGTGCCGATATCGCGGTTATAAAAGCCGAGTACACCGACTTTAGCCTGGGTTTTCAGCACCAGTTTGCCCACCAGCGTAGTATACCACTCGGCGTCGAAGCGCCACTTGTGGTATTCCACCCAGCGAAATTTTTCGGCCACCGGCAAATCGCTGTAATTTTTATCAGAAAACAGCGAATACGGGGGCGTCAACTGAATCGACAGTGAAAAACGCGAGCCTTCCCGCGGGAAAATGGGTTCGTTGACCGTACTGCGGGCGAAGGTTTGCCTAAGGCTGAAGTTATTGAAGTTACCGTCGGTCACCGTACTACCGTCGTCAGTGCGGAACAGCGTACCGCTGCTCCAGTTGTCGAGCGTCAGCGTTTGGAGGTTAATGGCCGTGCTTGAAACAAAGTTGTCATCGGGCCATACCAATCGGGTTCCGAGGCTTATGGTACCGTTGAGGATATTCAGGCTCTGGAAAGTATTGAGCCTGCGGCTGCCGCCGGTGAGGCGGTTGAAGAAAGTAGCTATGGTTAGCGAATTCGGGTTTTTACCGCCCAGCCAGGGTTCGGTAAATGAAATATTGTAAGACTGGTAAAATCGACCGTTCGATTGGGCGCGAATACTGAAGCGCTGGCCGTCGCCTTGGGGAAGGGGGCGCCAGGCGTCTTTTTTGAAAATATTGCGCATTGAAAAGTTATTGAAAGACACGCCCAGCGTGCCGATAACGCCTTGCAAGCCGCCCCAGCCCGCCGATAATTCGAGCTGGTCGGAGGGGCGTTCCTCCACTTTGTATTCAATATCTACGGTGCCGCGTTCGGGGTTGACGGGCGTATTAATACCCAGGTTTTCGGCGTTGAAATAGCCGAGGTTCATGATCATACGCTGCGAGCGGATAATCTCCGATCTGCTGAACTTTTCACCCGGAAGGGTGCGCAATTCGCGGCGGATCACGTGTTCGTGGGTGCGGTCGTTGCCTTCAATCACCACGCGGTCGATGGTAGCCTGGGGGCCTTCAAAGATACGCATCTCCAGGTCGATTGAATCGCCTTCGATAGCCACCTCGGTGGGTTCAACCTGGAAGAAAAGGTAGCCATTGTCCATATACAACGTACTCACATCGCGGCCGTCCTGGCTAAAGCGAAGGCGGTTGTTGAGCAATTCCTGGTTGTAGACATCGCCGCGTTTGATGCCCAAAACATTGGCAAGCGTAGCGGTGTCATAAATAGAATTGCCTTTCCAGGTAATATCGCGGAAGTAGTACCGGCGGCCTTCGTCAACATTCAGTTGAATAACCATGTGGCCTTTTTCGTCGCGCCAGAGGCTGTCGAGGGTAATAGAGGCGTCGCGATACCCCTTGTTATTGTAAAAGGTGATAACCTTCTTTTTATCATCTTCGTATTTGGCTTTCAGGAACTTCGAATTGGCAAAAAGCCGGCGTTTTTCTTTGGTATCTTTCATTTCCCGGCGCAGGCGTTTAGCCTTCACGTGCTGATTACCGACAAACCGGACTTCCTTGATTTTCACTCGATCGCCGCGATCTACGTCAAAGATCAGCAATACCGAATGTGTGCGGGAGGTATCGGGCTGTTCGATGATACGCACCCGGCAATCGAGATAACCTTTGTCTATAAAATGGTTGCGGATGGCCTCGCCGGCATTGGCTTTTATATTTTCGGTAACAATACCGCCCTTGAGCAGGAATTTATTCACCTGCTCGTTGAGGTCGTCGTGGGTTGATTTCTTGACGCCGCGGTAGGTGTGTCTGGACAGGCGGGGGCGTTCCTGGAGCAGGATTTCGAGGAAAATCACATCGCCTATTGTTTTTTCCTTCACAATTTGCACTTCGGTAAACAGGCGCAATTTCCACAACGCTTTGATAGCCCGGGGTATATCGGGGCCGGGGATGCGGATTTTCTCGCCGACAGTCAGGCCCGTAACGCCGATGATAGCGTTGTCGTCGCTAAATTCGGCGCCGGTTACTTTGATACCGCCGATTTCGTAATCGCGCGGGTCGCCATAACTCATAATGGCTGTTTGGTCTGAGATTTGTGCAAAGCCCAACATCGGGGCGACAAAAAAACAGAAAAGCAAAAATCGATTAATCATGCGCACGTCCAATTGAATGGCCATTCTTTTATTCCAAGCTGCTCATAAAGAGCGGGCAAAGGTAAATAGGGTTGTATAGTTATTGTATCAATTGTTCACTGATTTTGCCGAAACGCCGTTCCCGCTGCTGGAAGTCGATAATCGCTTCATAAAAATGGCCGCGGCGGAAGTCAGGCCAGAAAACAGGGGTAAAATACAGTTCGGCATAGGCGAGTTGCCACAGCATAAAATTGCTGAGACGCATCTCTCCGCTCGATCTGATCAACAATTCGGGGTCGGGGATACCCTGCGTACTAAGGGCATTGGCAAACATAGCCTCGTTAATAGCATCGGGGCTCAACTCGCCGTTTTGCACGCGGGTCGCCAGTTGCCGGGCGGCCTCTACCAACTCCCACTTGGCGCTATAATTGAGCGCCAGTATCAGCGTCATGCGTTTGTTATTGCGGGTATTATGGATGCCGTCGAGCAGGGCCTTGTGGGTAGAGTCGGGCAGACGGCTTATATCTCCGATTGCTTGCAGCCTGATATCGTTTTTGTTGAGCGTCTCGATTTCCTTGTGCAGGGTTTCTACCAACAGCCTCATTAGCGCGCCGACTTCCAGAGCCGGGCGATTCCAGTTTTCTGTAGAAAAAGCGTAGAGGGTAAGGTATTCCACACCCAATTCGGCGGCGGCTTCGGTCACTTCGCGAACAGCTTTTACGCCGTTGCGGTGGCCAAATACCCGCGGTTTGCCGTGTTGCTTGGCCCATCGTCCATTGCCATCCATGATAACGGCAATGTGTCGGGGCAGCTTGTCAAGATTGATCTGCGACTTCAGGTCCATGTTGCTCACTAAACCAACGCAGCGTCTGAAAGCCGTAACAGGGGCCGTCCTGGCGCTTTGTTTTTGAAAAATTCGCACAAAGTTAAGAAAATAAACGGCAAAATGCGCTATTTTGGCATGCCCGAGCGATGAACAAATAGCGCGGGCACTACAAAACACCTATTGCCATGCAAAACAACAACGCGAAAACCTTCCAACCGTACATTTCTGCCAAGGAATTAATTCCTGAGTTTACGTTAAAAGCAATCCTGCTGGGATCCTTGTTTGGCATTCTTTTCGGCGCCGCCACGGTATATCTGGGGCTAAAAGTAGGGCTCACCGTGAGCGCTTCGATACCTATTGCCGTGTTGGCAATTTCTATTTTTAAAAAATTCGGAAAAGCAACGATACTCGAAAGCAATATCGTGCAAACGATAGGCTCTGCCGGCGAGTCGGTTGCGGCGGGCGTGGTATTTACTATTCCGGCGTTGTTATTTTTGGCGGGCGGACAAAGTTACTTTCAGTATTTCCAGATTTTTGTGCTGGCGCTCATCGGCGGGGTGCTCGGCGTGTTGTTTATGGTGCCGCTGCGTCGCTCGCTGATTGTTAAAGAACACGGCAACCTGCCCTATCCTGAAGGCACTGCTTGCGCCGACGTGCTGATTGCCGGCGAAAAAGGCGGCAAGTTGGCCCAGAAAGTATACATGGGCCTGGGAGTCGCCTTTTTGTATAAATTGCTGATGTCGATTATCGGGTTGTGGAAAGAAGCGCCCAGTATTGTTTTTGGCAAAAATTCGGCCCTGCCCAACGGCACTGTCAATGGGGAAATCACGCCTGAATTGCTGGGGGTCGGGTATGTGATCGGCCCGCGCATCTCGGGCGTCATGGTGGCCGGCGGCGTTTTGTCGTGGTTGGCACTCATCCCCTTGATCACTATTTTCGGCGCCGCCCTCACAACCCCGCTGGCGCCTGAAACCACCAAACTCATAGCCGATATGTCGCCCAGCGAAATCTGGAGCCGCTATATCCGCTATATCGGCGCGGGGGCTGTGACATTCGGCGGCGTAATGACGCTGATAAAAACCCTGCCCACTATTGTCAGCGCTTTCAGCGATTCGTTCCGCGACCTGCGCGAGCAAAGATCGGGGCAGGCCGCCGATCAAAGCCGTACGGAGCGCGACATTCCCCTGGTATACGTGCTGGTTGGCAGCCTGGGGCTTATCGTGTTGATGACCATATTGCCCAATATGCCGACCAACTTCTTTTCGGCTATTCTCATTATCGTTTTCGGCTTTTTCTTCGTCACCGTGTCTTCGCGCATCGTAGGCCTCATCGGCTCCTCGTCTAACCCGATTTCGGGTATGACCATTGCTACTTTGATGGCGACATCGCTGATTTTCCTGGGATTAGGCTGGACCGGAGACGCCTACCAGCCTATCGCGCTTGTTGTCGGCTCTATTGTTTGTATAGCTTCCGCCAATGCCGGCGCTACATCGCAAGACCTCAAAACCGGCTACCTCGTGGGCGCTACGCCGTATCGACAGCAGCTCGGACTTATTATCGGCGTGCTGGTGTCGGTGGTATTTATCGGGCTTACCCTGTTGTTGCTTGAAAACACGCTCGGCATCGGTGAGGCCACGCCCGAGCACCCCAACCCGCTGCCCGCCCCCCAAGCTACGCTTATGGCCACGGTTATCAAAGGTCTGCTCAGTCAAAACCTGCCTTGGGGGCTCGTGATATCCGGTATGGCCATTGCAGCGGTTGTTGAACTCTGTGGCGTGAGCTCGCTCGCTTTTGCAGTGGGCGCATATCTGCCCCTTTCCACTACGTCGCCCATTTTCATTGGCGGGTTGGTGAAGTGGTTGGTAGACCGTCGCAACAAACAAAAGGAAGAAGAATCGGAAATTGGCCCGGGCGCTTTGTTCAGCTCGGGGCTTATCGCCGGCGGCGCCATTACGGGTATCCTGATCGCCGTTATGCTGGGCACCAACGTGGGCACAAAAGCAGACGGCACGCCCAAATCGCTGATGGACATGGTGAACACCCATATCGGCGAAAATATGGGCGCAATGGGAGACATTGCGGGCGTAGCGGCTTTCGGATTGCTGGCGTTCCTGCTGTGGCGTATGGCCAGCAAAAAAGAATAAATTAACGCTCGAATAGCCACCACAATGGATTGCGGCGCTCCTTGACCCTGTAGTTTTGGGTAATAAACTTGCGGATATGCGCAGTCGCCTCGTCGATATTATCGGTGAGTAATACCAGGTCGAGGTCTTTGGGTGAAATGGTTTTTTGTTCAACCATAAAGTGGAGATAATCCATGAGCGGCCGGTAATAATCAACGCCGATAAGCACCACGGGGAAATTATGGATCACGCCGGTTTGTACCAGCGTGAGCGTTTCAAACAGCTCATCCATAGTGCCCCAACCGCCCGGTAGTACAACGAAGGCATAAGAATATTTGAGCAGCAGCACTTTTCTGATAAAGAAATACCTGATTTCGAGCCAGGTATGCATATAGGGGTTCGGGGTTTGTTCAAAAGGCAGCGTAATATTGCAGCCTACCGAACGCCCGCCGGCCTCGAAGGCGCCGCGGTTAGCGGCTTCCATAATACCGGGGCCGCCGCCGGTCATCACCGTAAACCCCATCTGGGATATGGCTTTGCCTACCTCGCGGGCTTTCTCGTAATAAATATGCCCCTCGGGAAAACGGGCGGAGCCGAATACTGTAATGCAGGGCCCTACGAAGTGAAGCTTTCGGAATCCTTTGATAAACTGGAATACAACCCTGATCACGAAAACGAGTTCAGTGGTGCGACTTTTGGGCCCTTCCAAATATTGGTCGTTGTTGGACAAAATTGGGCGGCTTGGCTTGTTCATAAGCAGGTATAGTTTACACGCCTGAAAGATCAGCAAAAAGCCTTGAAATTGACAAACAAGGCCTTTCAATTTAACAAAATACTTTTACTTGCCCGGATACTGCCGGGAGCTTTCCCGTCGTTCATATACCGCGCGGCATTATGGCCAAGGCTCAACGCCGGCTCGAAATGCGCAAAAAATGCGTAACGGCGCGACCAATTCGCACGGAATTGGGCTATTGATTGGCGATACGAGTTTACTTGGCTATTTTTGTGCCCGCCGTTCGTACCGCAATTGCGGCAACGAGGGCAGCAAACTGGGGTTTTTGCGAGTCTAAACCTGAAAGTCCCATAAACTTATTACCATAAACTTCTACGATGAGGCAATTTTTCCTTCTCCTGTTGCTGTTGGGCGCCTGGCAAATGCAGGCTCAAACGCCCGATGTCATTTTGTACAATGGCCAGGCGGCGCGCGGCGATGCCAAAGCCCGCATGATGTGCAACGCTGCCGGCACTTTTGAATTCGGGCAGCACTTTGGGCAAAGTAACGATGTGACGCCCGATACGCTCTACTTGTGCTTTGGCGACTCCATTCAGTTGTTGCACAATGGCGACATGGACCTCAGCGGCGACCCCGTTCCGGCAACGCCGGCCGGCGTTGGATACGCATTCTACGAGTGCCCCCCTACCGTTGACGGGCCTGCATTGGCCAATATTATTGCCGATCCCTGCGTGGCCAATAACCCGCCGCCGGCAGGCGGTATTTATGTTTTTACCCGCAACGGCACGGATGGAGATGCTACGTTCTTCAACGGCGGCGTTCTGCAGAATTTTTTCAACGCCGGAGCCCCTGTATTGCTCTGGTTTGCGCCCATCACCTACGACCGGCTGAATTTTCCCAATGCCGAGTTCGAAGGCAGCCCTGCGGGCCCCTGCGTCAATGTGAGTACGGCAGAGCGCTTCGCCGTAGTATACCTGAATGCTATCACCGTTTCCAATATTAATGCCAACACAGGCTCTACAGGGTGTCTGGGCTCCTTTGTCGTACAGGGCGGCTTGCCGGAATTTGACGCCAACAGCTTTTATTCCATAGACATTTCTTTTGCCAACGACCCAACGATCAAAGGCACACTGCTAACCGGCTCGCCCAGCAATGGCGAAACGCTGGAATTCTACGTGCCCCGCCCCGGCAATTACATTATTACCATAGAAGATGGAAAAAGCTGCGGCGCCTCTATTAATGTGAACATGAGCGCCTGTCAGGCTGTTGCTTTCCAACTCCCGTTTGAAAATGCGCTGCCCGGCGAAAATATCTGCGCGGATATTCTGGTAGAGGATTTTGTCAATGTAGGCTCAATCCAGTGGTCGATTACCTGGGATTCTACCATTCTCGATTATACGGGCGTACAAGCCTTTAACCCCAATATGCCCGACCTGAGCGCCAATATTTTCGCGCTCCCCTACGGCCCCAATAGCGGTACGCTCACCATGTCATGGCTCGATGCAAGCTTCTCTGGCGTCACACTGCTCGATGGGTCTACGCTTTTCCAGATTTGCTTTGATGTGATCGGCGACCTGGGCGAATCCAGCGATATTACAATCTCCAGTTCGCCTACACCTATTGAAATAGGCGACCCCAGTACTCCCGAGCCTGTCCCTTTTGGCGTGATCATTCGCAATGGCATTATTAATATTTCTGATTTACCCTTGTTTTTGGTGATCGAGCAAGACAGTGTAACCTGTTCCGGAGATACCGACGGGGCTTTTACGCTCACTGTGGCCAGCGGTATGCCGCCTTATCAGTACTCCTGGAATACGGTACCGCCTTCAGGCCCCAATAACGGCCCTGTAGTTATCGCTACCGAGGGTGGTATGTCTACCGTCAACAACCTTGCCGCCGGCGTGTATCAGGTAACAGTGACTGATTCAAGCATTCCGCCTATAGTGGTTGTGGATACGATTCAAGTTTTGGCTGCTCCCCAGTTGGGTGTCGAACCGCTTTTCCAGCGCCCCTCGTGTTTTGGCGAAAGCGATGGCTCGGTACAGGCTCAGATCGTACTCGACGGCGTGGTGCAATCCGGCCCCAGCGTGGGATATTCTTTCACCTGGAATACTACGGCTCAGGATACTTCAACACTAACCAATATTCCATCAGGGTTTTATGCCGTGACGGTGACCGATCCGTTTGGATGCCAGGCGACTGCCAGCGTAACGCTGTCGCAACCCGCGGCGCTCACTATTTTGCCCAACAATACCTTTATTACCAACGCCTCTTGTACCGGCGCCAATGATGGCAGCATTACCGTTACAGCCAGCGGCGGCACTACAACAGGGGGCGTTTATACATTCCAGTGGGATAACGGGCTGGGTACGCTGAATGCCACTACTGCTACAGTTACCGACCTGCTACCCGGCCAATATTGCGTAACGGTTACCGACAATAACGCTTGCAGTTTCAATACTTGTTTTACCGTGGGCGCCGTCAAAACGCTCACCATTACGCCGGTAATCGACAATGTAAGCTGTAATGCGCTTTGCGACGCCCAGATCTTTGTAACCGGCGCTACCACCGGCGCGCCCGCTTCACTGCCTTATACCTTTACCTGGAGCAGCACCGGCAACCCGCCCGTAAACTCTAATACGACGAGTTTGCTGACCGGCCTTTGTGCAGGTACCTATTTCCTTACCATGACAGACGCGAGCGCCGCTGCATGTCAGTTGCTCGATACGTTTGTCGTTGCACAACCTCAACCGCTTGACGCTACTATCCTCGAATTGGTTAACGAGTCGTGCGTTGTGGGCAATGACGGCCAGGTGGTCGTTGGCGTAACCGGCGGTACTTTCCCCTACGACTATAATTGGTCGCACGATGCAAACCTGCAGGATTCCATCGCAGCCAACCTGACACAGGGTTCGTACAGCCTTACGGTTACTGACGCCAACGGCTGTACCGACGTGCTCAGCGCCGATATATTGGCGCCTACGCCGCCCAGCATTACCCAACTCAACGACGACGCGGTGAGCTGCGCCAATAACTGCGACGGTACGCTAAGCGTAACTGCCGTGCCGGGCGGCGCACCCATCGCGGGTTACGCCTGGAGCAATATGGCTGTCGGCCCCAATATCGTGAGCTTGTGCCCCGGCACTTATATTGTAACCGTGACGGCAGAAGATGGCTGCCGGGCTATCGATACGGCAATGGTGACCTCGCCGGCGGCGCTCAGCCTCGACAGCTTCTCGCTGCAATTGCCTACTTGCCCCGGCGACGCCAACGGCCAGATCGCCGTTTTTGTCAACGGCGGCACAGCGCCGTATAATTACATATGGTCAACCAACCCTGGACAGGTAACCACTATCAACCCTATAGCAGGCCTTACTGCCGGCAATTATGCCGTGACGGTTATCGACGCCAATAATTGTACGCCGCTGCCTTTGCAGGTTACTTTACCCGATCCTCCCTCCATTAATGTGTCATTCACTGCGCTGGCGCCGGTAAGCTGCCCCGATGACGTGACCTGCGACGGCCAGGCAACGGCAACAGCCATATATAGCGACGGTAGCACGGGGCTCTTCAACTTCATCTGGTCTTCAGGAGAAGCCAGCGTCGGCGTACCCAGCGCAACGGCCTCGCAATTGTGCCGCGGCCCGCAACAACTCACCGTCAATGACGGCGTCTGCGGCGTTGATACCGTGTTTATCGTGCCTACGCCTCCAAATATCAATATTGCAGTAGACCAGGAACCAGTGAGCTGTAACGGCCTTTCCGACGGTTCTATCACCCTGGCGCCTTCAGGCGGTACGGGGCCGTATACTTTCTTATGGACGCCGGGCGGGCAAGTGACGCCCACCATCAGCAATCTCGGCGCGGGCGTATATACGGCAGTAATTACTGATGCCAACGGCTGTAACAAAGAACAGATCGTTCAGCTTAGTCAGCCTGCGGCTCTCATGCTTACCCTCGACCCCAACATTTCGACGCCCACAGTATCGTGCAACGGCGGCGCCGATGGTATTATGGCAGTCGTCTACAACGTCAATGACAATATCAATCCTGTAGGGCCCGCACCCTACGCCTGGTCGGGCGGCGTAGCGCCGGCTGTTTCCAATATTGCCAATAATCTCACTGCGGGCGTTTATTCGGTGACGATCACCGATATCAAGGGATGCCAGGATTCGATCAGTTTTACGATCGGCGAACCCACGCCTATCACGGTTATCCTTGAGCCTACCGTACCGCCCCTATGCTTTGGCGACCCCACGCTGCTGGTTATCGATACGATCTTTGGCGGCGGCGGTCAGTCGCTGGAGGATTACACCTACCAACTCGATTTCAACGGCCTCAACTTTCCTGCCAACCAACCGGCCACCATTTTTGCAGGCAATCACGTCGTGATCGTAGAGGATACGCTCGGCTGCTCGGTTGAAACCGAGCTATTTATCGATCAACCGGCAGAGATACAGGTGAGCTTGCCGGTAGAAATTGTTGTGGAATTGGGCGATACGAGCGTACAACTCGTGCCAACGATATTCTCCAGCCTGCCTATCGATACTTACTTGTGGACCCCTGCCGATTACTTGTCGTCAGACACGGTGCAAAGTCCCTTTGTACGGCCTTTGGAAAGCCTGGATTATACCCTTTTGGTAACCGACGTGAACGGATGTACAGGTACGGCCGAGGTATTTGTCGAATTGGACGCTAACCGCAATGTGTATATTCCCAATGTGTTTTCACCCAACGGCGACGGCCCCAACGATGAATTCCGCCTCTTCGCTTGTCGCGGCGTGGAGTCGATTAACTATGTGCGCATTTTCGACCGCTGGGGTGATCAAGTGTACCAGTCGGACGACGTGCCGGTGATCTGCGAAGGCGGTTCGCCGCTTTGGGACGGCAAGTTCAGAGGAAAACCTGTGCAACAGGGCGTATATGTGTACCTGATTGAAGTGAAATTCCTCGATAATGTCACGCTGCTTTACCGCGGCGATGTAACCGTTATCAGATAAAAATACAAGGGGCTGTCTCTTTTTCTGAGAGACAGCCCCTGTCAAACGAAAGAAATGTGTCAGATGTAGTTCGTGGGATTGTGAGTTTTCGCATTGTATGCCCGGGTCAAGGCCCAATAAATATAATTGATAACTAAAGATATATGCTGAGGGGTTGTTGGCGTCAATCTTTGTTGTTAGGACGATAGGTTGCCACCGTAGTCACTTTTTTTTGAAAAAAAATTTAAAACCCAGGCAAACCCGATAATATCCATCACAACCACTTCTTGCGTTTAAATACCAACAACAGGAAAATTGTTACCCCTATCATGATCGCCCACACAAAATAATAGCCGTACGGCCAGTGCAACTCGGGCATGTGGTCGAAATTCATGCCATAAACGCCGGCCAAAAAAGTAAGGGGAATAAAGATGGTGGATATAATGGTGAGAATTTGCATCACATTATTCATCTTATAACTGATTTCCGACAGATACAGATCGTAAAGACCGTTGAGCACATCGCGATGGGTTTCCACCATATCGACAACGCGGACGACGTGATCGTATAAATCTCTCAAAAAAACGCCAGTTTCGGGTTGAATAAACGGCGAGTCGGAGCGTGAAAATTGCGATATCGCATCGCGCAATGGCGACACGTGTTTGCGAAAGTATAAAGAGCCCAGTTTAAGGGCATGCACCTGCGCCTTACAGCGGTGACTGGGTTGATACAGTATTTCTGATTCCAGCAAGTCAAGCGAATCTTCTATTTCATCCAATACCTCGAAATAATGGTCGATGATGGCATCGAGCAGGGCATAGGCCAAATAATCGGCCTCCCGCCGGCGAATACGGCCCTTGGATGTATCCAATCGCACTCTGATATTTTCAAAAAGATCGGTTTCCGTTTCCTGAAAAGAAATCAAAAAATTTTCACCCAAAAAAATAGAAACCTGCTCGGTGTCAATTTCAAAAGTAGTCTTGTTGTAAGACAAAGATTCGGCAATGATAAAAAGCCCGTTGTCGTAATCTTCAAACTTCGGGCGTTGCTCGATATTCAGGATATCTTCGAGTATAAGGGGGTGCATGTTGAATTGTTCGCCAATCTGTTCTATAATTTCCAGTTGGTGCAAGCCCCTGATATCGTACCAATTCAAAAAATCGCCAGGCTTGGCAGCGGGAATACTATTTCGGGTTTTTTGTTCTAATAATCTATCCTCGTTGTATTGTACCAATGTGATAAAGGTATCATCGTGCCGGTGTTTGCCCGTGTAAACGAGAGATCCCGGTGGAAGCCCAGTTTTTTTTGTTTGTTTCCTTTTATTACGCATCCGTCAGGTATTTACCCCGAATTTACAATAATTATAAAAAAATGGGCCACCCCGCATGAATCAAGGATGGCCCATTATGCCTTTTCAGGCTTTATTGTTTGATAATGCGCTGCGTAACGCTGTCATCACGACTGGTGAGGCGCAGGAGGTAGGTCCCCGGCGCGTAATCTCCCAGATTGATAGTAAACTGTTCCGGCGCAGCGAGCCAGGTCAGTTTTTGCAAACGCCCGCCATTGGCCGTAAATACCTCCGCCTGTAACTCGCCGGCAAGCGGCGCCGAAAAACGCACTTGTACTAATCCGCCGGTTGGATTGGGTTCCAGGTACATTTGCCGACCTTGTATCGTTTCCGTGCTATTGGGCTGGAAGGTGAAATTAAACGCCGACGTCAACGAACTGCCGCAGAGATTATTGGCAGATACGCGCCAGTAGTACTCGCCCGGCTCCGGCAAATTATTGATAGTGAGGAACGTACCGGTAACGGTAGCCGTCTGAACAATATCTGTAAAATCGTCATTGCGAGCCACTTCCACAGTATAATTGGCAGCTCCTGTTGCGCTATTCCAGAATAGTTGCGGATTAGGAATTGCTATCGTTGCATTGTTGGGCGGTGAATTCAGGGTAGCAAGCCCCGGAGAAGCATTAAGAACAAGCAATACGTCTACCGATGCCGAATTAGAGCCGTTGCCCAGCGTAAAGGTATAGATATAATTGCCGGGAGCGTTGTTGTTGAGGTTGCTCAGCGTTATCGTTATCTCGTCGCCAGGATTGATGTTGTTTGCCGGAATACTGAAGCCGGGCACAGGGCCGTTGGCCGGCAAAACGATATAGGTGAGCGTTGCGGGTCCGTTAAAACCATTACCGGCAGTAAATGCAAATTCGGCAGTATTTCCCGCCAGGTTGCATTCTACGAGATTTGACGGCGCTATACTAAAGGCGAAATCGGCCTCTATCGTAAAGCTGAAAATAGTAGTACCGGTGGTTTCTCCACAGGAATTAAATACATCAACGCGCCAGTAATAAGTCAGGTTGGGCAATAAGCCGGTAAGCGGCAGGTCGGTAACCGCCCTGGTGTATAATGCTGCCGTGTCGGTAAAATTGGGCGACAGCGACATTATGACCTGGTAATACAACGCGCCTGCTACGGGCTCCCATTGCAATACTACCCCGGAAGGAACATCAGTGGCGCCGTCGGCAGGTGAAAGCAGCGTAGCCTGTCCTGGCGCGCCAATTACAAGCAGTTCGATATCCGAAAAAGCAGAATCAATGCCGTCGGTGGCCAGCAACTGAACAGGATAACTGCCGGGGTCCGTCAAACCGTTGAAGGTAACGGTAATGACCTCGCCCGTAGTGGCAGGATTTGGGCTGTAGCTAATCGCAGCGCCTGTGGGCAACCCATTGGCCATTATGGCAACCGTATCGGAGGTAAAGCCATTGCCTGCCAGTATTTGCAGCGATGTCGAATCACCCGGACAAATAGCGGGGGCAGGTTCTAGCAGATTTAAACTGATATCGCTGGGTAGCGTGGTACACACTTCCAACTGCCAGTTAATCAACGAGCCGCCATCTGAATTGACGGCGTCGCTCACCGTTAAGGTCCAGGTTCCGCTGGCCGGCTCATTGGCAAAGGCGGCAAAGGCGTTGGCGGGCTCGTAATCGCCGCTGATAGCAGGCAGATCGCCGCAGGCGTTCTCCAGATCGTCAGCCGAGCCGGTAGCGCCGTCATACAAATTCACCGTTATGTTGTCGCCATCGCAACCATAAAATGAATCGGGTACTCCCGGCTGGTTGATCAGCGTGATTTGGGTGCCTGAGGGCGACGTTAGCCTGACGCTAACATCGCCAACCCAAGTGTGCTGGATATTAAGCGTATTGACACGCACAGCGACAACCTGTCCGGGAACGTTAATGTCTATAGTCGATGTAATGGTAGGCGTACCTACGGGTGAAATAACCACGGGCACATTGTTGGTCACCTGTGCACAGGCGATGGCCGCCGTGGTCAGCGAGAACGGGGCAGTCCAATCCGAAACCCCGCAAAGGTTAGCAGTGCGGACGCGCCAGTAGTAAGTCGATTCGCCGATCAATTGGATACCGGCAGCAGAAGGGGCTGTCAGTCCGTTCAATTCGCTCACTAACTGCGTAAAGTCCGGGTCGGAGGCTACCTGAATATCGTAGGTTGTACCGGTTGCCCCCCCCGACCAGGAGAAGGCAGGGCTGAGGCCGAGCCCCACGGCGCCGTCGGCCGGAGCCGACAAAACAGCCTGGGCAATGCCGTTATAAAGTAAAAGCGAAAGCGAGCTTTGCGCAGTGTTGGCGCCGTCAGTACCCGATATGGAGAAGGTATATCCGCCTTCAGCAAGGTTATCCGTGCCGGTAATGGTAAGGATAGCGCTACCGCCGGGAGTTACGCTTGTTTCACTGAGGGAAGCCGACAGGCCCGCAGGAAGGTCAACAACGCTTAAATCAACAGGGCCTGCAAAATTCTCGCTGATTTGCAGCGTATATACTACTGTATCAGGGGCGCAGACTGATTGCGCGGGCACATCTGCCAATACAAAAAAACTGCACAGCTGCTGGTAACGCCCGTCGAGGCTGGAAATTCCTGTATTGTCGGGGTCGAGCCAGGCCTTTAGCTGGTTGTTGGGAGCGCCGCCGCCCAACCAGGAAGTAGTGAACCAGCCGTAGGAGTCGTAGAGGTCGTTGCCGCAGAAAGCCGAGCCGCCATGCAATTGGCCTACGACTCGTTTATGGCGGTCAAACAACGGCGAACCTGAAGAACCGCCTTCCGTGGTACCAATGTCCCAGTCGGGCACAATAACGTGGTTGCCGTTGGGTACCGGCGTATTGCCGCTTCCCCAGTTGCCGAGATAAGTAGGGTTAAATTCAAATGAAATGCGTTTTTCATCAGTACTGGGGTGATGCACGCAGATCACCGTATCCTGCGGGGGTTCATTGGCTACCACCCAGCCTGCAAAAAAGGCGTTGGCCGAGGCGGGGATATCATCATCAAGTTCAATCAACGTCATATCTGAGGGCCCGTATGCCGCTCTAAAAATAGCGCCGCTGTTGAAATTGTTCAACTGCCCGTTGCCGGCGCCCCCGCTTTGCGGCGAATTGGGCTGACGGCAGAAGCTGTTTTGAAAATTCCAATACGCCACAAAAGTCGCGGCATTGCCGTTGGTAATGCCACAGTGATTGGCTGTCATAAAATAAGGAGTACAATCGTTGCGGGCGTTATTAATCAAAAAGCCGGTGCAAAAGGTATTGCCGTTGAGGCCGATAACCGCTACCGACTGGATAATGTCGCGGTAATGATCAACAATAGCCCAGCCGTCGGCGGCGCCGCAAATCACGTCGAGGTTACAAGAGCCGGAGGCAATTTCGGAAAACCCGACAAAATCGTGGTTGACGCTCGTGAGGCGCAATTGCAACTCCTGGCGTTTTTCAGTGGGCGTCTGTACTTCCAGCACAAGTTCATCGCCCTCAAATATGGGGGTCCAAAGTTGCTCGTGTTCTTCGTTGTCGGCAGGGGTAAAGGGCCCCATCACGCGTTTGCCATCTGGCGAATACAGGATCAGCGAGCTGCGTTCGGGCATGCGATACTGAGTAAAGCCCAGGTTGAGCGAGCGAGCGCCGGCGGAATGCAGGCGGAGTCGCCACACCGAGGAGCCGTTGGGCAATTGCTCCCAATCGCCATAAGTTTCAGGGGTGATGTCTACCGGCATTGTAACGGCAAATCGGGGCGCAATTCCCGGTCCACGACGGTTGAGTTCTTCTTCCAGTAATAACTGGTTGTTTTGTGCAGGCATTACGACCTGTTGTACAGCGCTCAACGGCCGTCGCAATTGGGCGACCGGCGACCCCGCCGGCTGGGCCCGGCCGGCTGTTGCCAAACAGCCCACCAGTAGGACCGTTAGCGCTTTTTGTACTAATCCGGATAAAAAACGTGGGTACATAAAGGCGTTTAATATAAATGAATGAATAATGGCAATTATGCATGCACAATGTACTTATTTACAGACTAACGATGATGCGGGTAACATGAATTTGTCGTTGTTAAGCTATATTTTGCAGTGTCAAAGCCGATTTGGCAGGTTAAGCGTTTTTATCAAAACAGCAATTTGCGGAGTATGCGCAGAAGACAATTTCATAGACATATACTCACAGGAGCATTGGCAGCCTCCACAGGATACCGGCTTTGGGCTCAACCCGGGGCGACAACGCAAACCGCAACTCCTGTTGTGAAACCCAGGCGCTTAAAAACGGGCGACCTGGTGGGGCTTATCACCCCGGGTAGCTTTATCAGCGACGAGGCGCTGCAAAAAGCCGTATTGAACATCGAGGGGTTGGGATTCCGGGTTAAGCTCTCAACAAATATCCGGGCACAACGGGGTTTTACGGCAGGCGAAGACAGGCAAAGGCTTGACGACCTGCACGCTATGTTTACCGATAATGAAGTAGCCGCAGTGTGGTGCGCCCGCGGCGGATATGGCTGCAGCAGGTTGTTGCCCTTCGTCGATTACCAACTTATCGCTCAGCATCCCAAAGCGCTTATCGGCTATAGCGACGTAACGGCGCTGCTTCAGGCTGTTTTCCTTAAAACCGGGCTGATCGGCTTTCATGGCCCCGTGGCGGCTTCTGATTTTACTGAATACACCAAGGCCCAACTATCAGCGGTACTCCTGGAGGGCAACGCCGGCCACCTGATCACACCGGCTGAGGGCAATCTCGCAGAAACCAAACCGGCATACCAACCCTTCCTCATCAGCCCGGGCAAAGCCTCCGGCCCGCTGATGGGCGGCAACCTCTCGCTGTTGGCAGCCCTGGCAGGCACGCCTTATCAAGCCGATATCGCAGGTAAATTGTTGTTTATTGAAGAAATTGGAGAAAAACCCTATCGCATAGACCGCATGCTTACTCAACTGCGGCAGTCCTGGCCCCTGCAAAGCGCAGCAGGCATCGCACTCGGCATTTTTGAAGATTGCCAACCCAAAGAAGGCGATTTGTCGCTATCGCTGGCAGATACCCTGTACGACCGCCTCGGCGATCTGGGCATTCCGGTAGCTTATGGCTTTTCTTTTGGCCATATCGCTCACCAGTGCACCCTGCCCCTGGGCATCAAAGCAAGTATGGATACCCAGCGTTTGACCATTAACCTGGAAGAACCCGCCGTATCGCCATAACGCCACAGCGCATTGCGTCCGATAATTTCGTATATTCGTCCATAGTTGTTGGCGAAAACGTGTGACAGGAGCAAATTTTGTACGTCTTTAGTAATACAAAAAAGGCTATGAAAAAAAATCCGTTTAAGGCATATATCAAGCGCTTTTCAGAGCACGGGCTCTGGAAAAAAATCGGGCATTATGCCAAGCAGGCCGGATTGAAGACCGTATACTCCGCGCTACTGCTGTTTTATGCCTACAAGCGCAAAGATACCCCCGTTTGGGCCAAAAATATCATATTAGGCGTGCTGGGCTACTTCCTGTCGCCTATCGACTGGATGCCCGACCTGACCCCCATCATCGGCTATACCGACGATATCGGGGTTTTGAGTTTCGGCCTCGTTACCATTGCCGCTTATGTCAACGACGAAGTGCGCAACCAGGCCCGCGAAAAACTTAAGATGTGGTTTGGCGACTACGACCCCGCCCCCCTCACAGAAGTTGATCAACAATTGTAAGGTGTTGGAAGAAAATTGCATTTTTGCATTTCATCCAGCTATAGCGCTACCATGAGATACCAGCCGCTCAACCCGGAATTATTTAAGCTCAACAGAAGTCGGTTTGCCCGCAAAATGAGCGCCGACGCCATCGCCATCTTCCACTCCAATGATATGATGCCGCGCAGCGGCGATACTTACCACCCTTTTCGGCAAAATTCCGCACTGTTTTACCTCAGCGGACTCGACCAGGAAGAGACCGTATTGGTGTTGTTTCCCGATTGTGTGAAGGAAGGTTTTCAGGAAGTGGCCTTCATCAAACGCAGTAATGAATTTACCGCCATCTGGAACGGCCCCAAGTTCTCCATAGAGCAGGCCCGCGCTGTCTCAGGCATCAACAGAATATACTGGCTCGACGAAATGGAGCCGATCCTGCACGAATTGATTTTATTGTCAAAACGCATTTATCTCAACCTGCCTGAACAAGACCGGTTTTACTCAGAAGTGCCCAGCCGCGATCAGCGTTATGCCAAAGCGCTGATGGAGCGCTACCCTGCCCACAAATACCACCGGGCGGCGCCTATCCTCAAAAAACTGATGATGATCAAGTCGCCCTACGAACTGGCGCCCATGCGCGAGGCCATTCGCATCACCGGCAAGGCGTTCCGGCGAGTACTTGAATTTGTAAAACCCGGCGTAGCCGAATTCGAAGTCGAAGCCGAAATTACCCACGAATTTATTCGCAACTGCGCCAATGGACACGCCTACGAGCCTATTGTAGCCGGCGGTATCAATAGTTGCATTTTGCATTATACCCTCAACAACAAAAAATGTCACAACGGCGATATGCTGTTGATGGACTTTGGCGCCGAATACGCCAATTATGCCTCCGACCTCACGCGTACAATCCCGGTAAACGGCCAATTTACCCCGCGCCAACGCTCAGTGTATGATGCCGTATTGCGGCTGCTTAAATCGGCCCGGCAATTGCTCGTGCCAGGTATTACCATGGAGGAATACAACAAAGAAGTAGGTAAAATGGTGGAAAGCGAATTAATCGCCCTGCGATTGCTGGATGCCAATGATATCAAAAATCAAGACCCTTCATTCCCCGCCTATAAGCGCTATTTTATGCATAACATCTCCCACCACCTGGGCCTGGATGTGCACGACGCCGCTCACCGCTACGATCCCATACAGGCAGGAATGGTGTTTACCTGCGAACCCGGCCTGTATATCCCACAGGAAGGCTTCGGCGTCCGCCTCGAAAATAACATCCTCGTCACTGACAACGGCCCCGAAGACCTCATGGCCGACATCCCTATCGAACCCGAAGAAATAGAAGAACTTATGCAGATTAGCGTGAGTGCTTGATTTAATGATTAATGCTCGATGTTGAGAGAGGGAGCGTCCAATAGCCTACAGCTTCCCTAACGGTAATTCAAGAGGCGATTTAAAATCAAATGTTGAATATCTAATCGCAATTAATTGACCTCCAATTAATTAAAAATAAAAAAATCAAACATTGACAACTTACCCCCTCGCCCCCTCCTGCGCACAATCCAATCCCAGCGCTCCATATCGCAGGGTATAA
>JRYG01000070.1_pt1 | contig 45151 bp, 45 predicted proteins | sample 235341 | NCBI WGS metagenome assembly JRYG01 (sample SAMN03074218, study PRJNA261478) | activated sludge metagenome | biome: Wastewater Treatment Plant; feature: Wastewater; material: Activated sludge; isolation source: activated biomass of a wastewater treatment plant treating hydrocarbon... ...
CATGACCGCTTCCGCCGGCTCGATGGTGCCTTCGAGCGCTCCATGAAGGGCGTGCGTCTGTGCCAGAGCCTGGGCATCAAGGTCGGCATCCGCTACACCATGACCGAAGACAACGCCCACGATCTGCCCGCGCTGCTGTCGCTGATGGCCGCGGAGCGGCTGGACAAGTTCTACTTCTCCCACCTCAACTACGCGGGCCGGGGGAACAAGAACCGGGCCGACGACGCCTTGCACCTGACCACCCGCCGCGCCATGGAGCTCATCTTCGAGCAGGCCTGGCTGGACGCGGTGAAGGGGGGCAACCGGGAGTTCGTTACTGGCAACAACGACGCGGATGGCGTGTTTCTGCTCCATTGGGTGCGCCGCCGTCTGCCGCATCTGGAGGCCCATATCCGCGCCCGGCTGCTGCAATGGGGCGGCAATGCCAGCGGCGAGAACGTGGCCAATATCGACAACCTGGGCAATGTGCACCCGGACACCATGTGGTGGCATGTGAATCTGGGCAACGTCAAGGAGCGCCCCTTCTCGGCCATCTGGAGCGATCTTTCCCATCCCCTGATGGCGGGCCTCAAGGCCCGGCCCCGGCAGGTGGGCGGCCGCTGCGGCCAGTGCCGGCATTTCGCCATCTGCAACGGCAATACCCGGGTGCGCGCCCACCAGCTCACGGGCGACGCCTGGGCGGAAGACCCCGGGTGCTATCTGATCGACGAGGAGATCGGCCTGGCGCCCGATGCGGCGCTGGCCGCATCGCGGCTCAAAGTGACACCCTGGGTGAGGATGGAGCGCAAAGAACCATGAAAGTCTTCCTGCATGTGTTGATCCTCCTCGGCTGCTGCGCGCTGGCGGGCTGGGCGAGCGCGGCCGAACCCCGGGTGCTGTATCAGCAGCACTGTGCAGCCTGCCACGGGCCAGACCGGCTCGGCCTTTCCGGCCCGGCTCTGCTGCCGGAGAGCCTGGAGCGGCTGCGCAAGGCCGATGCCCTGAAAACCTTGCGGGAAGGCCGGGTGGCCACGCAGATGCCGCCTTTTGGCGGCGCCCTCAGCGCTGATGAGATCCGCCTGCTTGCCGACTGGATCTACACCCCGGTCAGCCCCAAGCCGGAGTGGGGTGATGCGCAGATCAGGGCCTCGCGCACCGCGCAGCACCCGCCGGGCAGCCTGCCGGACCGTCCTGCCGCCGCCTTCAAGGGGGCGGACATGATGAATCTCTTCCTGGTGGTGGAAACGGGAGACCACCATGTGAGCGTGCTCGATGGCGATCGCCTCGAGCGCATCCACCGTTTTCCTTCCCGTTACGCCCTGCATGGCGGCCCCAAGTTCACGCCGGACGGGCGCTACGTGTTCTTCGCCTCCCGCGATGGCTGGGTGACCAAATACGACCTGTGGAACCTGGCCGTGGTGGCGGAGATCCGGGCCGGGATCAACACCCGTAACGTGGCGGTGTCCGGCGACGGCAAGTACGTGGCGGTGGCGAACTACCTGCCCCAGACCCTGGTGCTGCTGGATGCCGACCTCCAGCTCATCAAGAGCATCCCGGTGAAGGACGTGGAGGGCAAGGCGGGCTCCCGGGTTTCCGCCGTCTATGACGCGGCGCCCCGGCGCAGTTTTGTCGCGGCGCTCAAGGATGTGCCAGAGGTGTGGGAGATCAGCTACGACCCCAAGGCCGAGGACATTCCCGCCGGCGTGATTCATGACTTCCAGTACAAGGAAGGGGCTTTCATCCCGGGCTTTCTCAATCCCCGCCGCACCCGGCTGGAGGCGGTGCTGGATGACTTCTTCTTCACCCAGGACTATAGCGAGTTGATGGGCGCCGCCCGTGAAGGCGGCATCGGGCAGGTGATCAATCTGGATGCCCGCAAGAAGGTGGCGAGCCTGGCTCTGCCTGGCATGCCCCATCTGGGTTCCGGCATCACCTGGGAGTGGCAGGGGCGGCCGGTGATGGCGAGCCAGAACCTGAAGGATGGCGTGGTGTCGGTGATCGACATGGGCAAGTGGGAGACGGTGAAGGAGATCCCCACCCTAGGGCCGGGGTTTTTCCTGCGCAGCCACGAGAACACGCCCTATGCCTGGACTGACTCGATGATGAGCCCCACGGCCAAGGACACCCTGCAGGTGATCGACAAGCGCAGCCTGACCCGCGTGGCCGACCTCAAGCCCGTTCCCGGCAAGACCCTGGCGCACCTGGAATTCGACCGCTACGGCAAGTACGCGCTGGCGAGCCTGTGGGAGCGGCAGGCGGACGGGGGCGCGATCATCGTCTTCGATGCGGCGACGTTGAAGGAGATCAAGCGGATCCCGGCGGACAAGCCGGTGGGCAAGTACAACCTGTACAACAAGATCACCCGCTCGGCCGGCACCAGCCACTGAGCCCGGGGGCAAGCCCGGGCGGGCTACCAGTCGAAGCCGGCGGAGCCCCCCGCCGGGTCGCCCGCCTGCAGCGCGCAGGCCAGGTGCCCCACGGCCGCATCCAGGTCCGGCCGCAGGCAATCGAGCACCAGCAGTTCGGGCAGGGAGCGCATCCAGGTGAGCTGGCGTTTGGCGAGCTGGCGGGTGGCGGCGATGCCTCGATCGCGGGCGGTGGCCAGGTCGGTCAGCCCTTCCAGATAGTCCCATACCTGGCGGTAGCCCACGCAGCGCACCGAGGGGAGCTCCGGCCCCAGCCGGTAATGCCGGCGCAGCGCCGCCAGTTCGTCCACCAGCCCGTCGGCAAGCATGGCTGCGAAGCGCCGGGCGATGCGCCCGTGCAGCCAGCTTCGGTCCGAAGGCGCCAGGCCGATGGCGGCCAGCCGGCAGGGCAGGGCGGTGTCCGGGCGACGGGCGTAGGCGGCGGCCAGCGGGGCTCCGGTCAGGCGCACCACTTCCAGCGCCCGCTGGATGCGTTGGGCATCGGTGGGGTGCAGGCGGGCGGCGGTGGCCGGGTCCAGCACCGCCAGTTGGGCGTGAAGTGCCGGCCAGCCCGCGCGGCGGGCTTCGTCCTCGATGGCTTGGCGCAGGGCCGGATCGGCTTCCGGGAGTTCGGAGAGGCCATCGCGCAAGGCCTTGTAGTAAAGCATGGTGCCGCCTACGAGCACGGGCAGGCGGCCCCGTTCCACGATGCCTGCCATCGCGCTGCGGGCGTCGGCCACGAAGCGGGCGGCGGAGTAGGCTTCCTCGGGGCTGATCAGGTCGATCAGATGGTGGGGGCAGACGGCCCGTTCCTCCGCGCTGGGCTTGGCGGTACCAATATCCATGCCCTGGTACACCAGGGCGGAATCCACGCTGATGATCTCGACCGGCAATCGCCGGGCCAGGGCCAGGGCGGCGGCGGTCTTGCCGCTGGCTGTGGGGCCCAGCAGGCACAGGGCGAGGGGGCGGGTGTCCGGTGCCACGTCGGTCTGTGGGGCTTACTGACCGCGCATGAACAGTGCGTCCAGTTCGTTCATGGTGAGCGGCACCCAGGTGGGGCGGCCATGGTTGCACTGGTCGGCCCGCTCGGTGGCTTCCATATCCCGCAGCAGGGCGTTCATTTCCGGGACGGTGAGGGCGCGGGAGGCCCGCACCGCGCCGTGGCAGGCCATGGTGGCCAAGAGCGCGTTGCGACGGGCGGTGACGACCTCGCTGGCCGGGTAGTGTTCCAGCTCCGCCAGCAGCGCCCGCAACAGTTCGCCCACATCGGCGCGGGCGAGCAGGGCGGGCACCGAGCGCACGGCCAGTTCGCTCATGCCTGCGAGGTCGGTTTCGAATCCGAGGTGGGCGAGCACTTCCGCGTGCTCCTGGGCAGTGGCCATTTCCCGGGCGGACAGGCGCAGTACGGCCGGGATCAGCAGCGCCTGGGTGGCGGGTTGCCCGTCGAGCACCGACTTCAGGCGCTCGTAGAGGATGCGTTCGTGGGCCGCGTGCATGTCCACCAGCACCAGCCCTTGGGCATTCTGGGCGAGCACGTAGACGCCATGGAGCTGGGCGATGGCGAAACCCAGGGGGGGCGTGCCGGCGGGATCTGCCGACGGGGGGCGTGCCGGTTCGGCAAGGTACGCGCTGCGGCTGCCTCCGCCTGTGCTGCGGGCCACGCTGGGCCGAAAGGCGGGACTGCGCACGAAGTCGAAATAGGCCGCCGTCGGCTGCTCCACCGCCAGTTGCTGCTGCGCGGGCATGGGCGCGGAAACGGGCCCCGGCGCCGGGGGCGGGGCCTCCGGCTGCGCCGTCGGGGTGGCGGTTCCGGGCGTAGCCAGGCTGCGCACCAAGGCATGGTAGATGAACTGGTGAACTGCGCGGGCATCGCGGAAACGGACCTCGGTTTTGGCCGGATGCACGTTCACATCCACCCCGGTCGGGTCCAGTTCCAGGAACAGGACGAAAGCCGGGTGACGGGCGCCGTGGAGGATGTCCCGATAGGCTTCCCGCACTGCGTGTTGCACCAGTTTGTCCCGGACAAAGCGGCCGTTGACGAAGAAGTACTGGCTGTCCCGCGTGGCCCGGGAATAGGCGGGCAGCGCGGCAAGACCGTAGAGGCGCAAGGGGCCCGCGTCGGCCTCCAGCCGGCGGGCCTGGGCGGCAAACTCCTGGCCCAGCAGGGCGGCAATCCGCTCGGCCAGATCCGTTACGCCCAGCCGCTGGCGGGCGGCGCCATTGTGGCGGAGCTGGAAGGCTGCGTCCGGCCGGGCCAGGGCGATGCGACGGAACACCTCGTCGCAGTGGGCGTATTCGGTCTGTTCGGACTTCAGGAACTTACGCCGGGCCGGGGTGTTGTAGTAGAGGTCCGCCACTTCGATCACCGTTCCGCCATTCAGCGCCGCCGGTGCGGGCTCCCGGTGATGGGTGTCGATCCGCCAGGCGTGGTGGGCATCGGCTGGGCGGCTGGTGATGGAAAGCCGGGCCACGGACCCGATGGCGGCGAGGGCTTCGCCACGAAAGCCGAGGGTGGCGACGTGCTCCAGATCGTCAAGGGTGGCGATCTTGCTGGTGGCGTGGCGCTCCAGGGCCAGGGGAAGGTCGTCGCGGCCAATGCCGCAGCCATCGTCGGCAATGCGGATCAACTTGACCCCGCCCTCCGCCAGTTGCACGTCGATGGCGCGGGCGCCGGCGTCCAGGCTGTTCTCCAGCAGTTCCTTGAGCACCGACGCCGGACGCTCCACCACCTCGCCGGCGGCGATCTGGCTGATGAGCTGGTCGGAAAGGCGGCGGATGGAGGGCATGGACGATCCCGGTCCTGAAACAGGGCCGGGATTATCTCATGCCAGGGGCGGTGGCTTCAGGCGAAGCCGCGGCGTGGGGCGTGATGCGGTTGATCGCTCATGGCAAAGCGCATCAGCAGCAACCCGACGCAGGCAAAGACGAAAGCGAGCGGCGTGAAGTCCATGAAACCATGGACCAGTTCATGCCAGCCGCCGGTGCCGTCGAACAGCCACGGCCATTTGCCCACGAACTGGCTGGGTAAGAGGTTGTGGGGGTGCGGGCCCACCAGGGGCAGGTTGGCGGGGGCGCCCTGGAACAGGTCGACGATGGGCACCCCCAGCCAGACACCGGAGCGGAACCACAGGACGAACTGGGAGGCGAGCAGGGCAAAGCCGTAGAGGGTGGAGGCCGAGCCACCGGCGATCAGAAGCAGCCTGAGCAATGGGGACATGAAAATTTCTCCGCGAGTCAGCAAGGATTCCCTTTCTCCGGAGGCGGGGCCACCGGGCAGGAATTGAGGCTGATTATTGTCCAAGTCGGGCCGGAGAAGATAGTCACTTTCGCACGTTTTCCCTGATGGGACAGTGACTTGCGCGGTTTCGTGCGCTTTGCCACGGGCGCCGCTGCCCGGGCGTGGCGGTCGCAGTGGGCTCGGGTATGATGGCGGCCTCCTCCATCAACCCGACGGTCCTATGGAACTTCTCGCCCAGTTCATCGACATCGTTCTGCATCTGGACAAACACCTGGAGGTGTTGCTTGCCCAGTACGGAACGTGGATCTACGCCATCCTGTTCCTGATCATCTTCTGTGAAACCGGACTGGTGGTGACGCCCTTCCTTCCCGGCGATTCCCTGCTGTTCGTGGCGGGGGCGCTGGCGGCCATGGGCGGCATGGACATCTGGGTGCTGGTGGCGGTGCTGTGGTCGGCGGCGGTGATTGGCGACAACACCAATTACTGGATCGGCCACACCGTCGGGCCCAAGGTTTTTCGCTGGGAACAGTCGCGGCTGTTCAACAAGGCGGCTTTCGAGAAGACCCATGCCTTCTACGAAAAGCACGGTGGCAAGATGCTGCTGGTCGCCCGGTTCCTGCCCCTGGTGCGGACCTTCGCGCCGTTTGTGGCGGGGGTGGCGCGGATGACCTATCCGCGTTTCTTCGTCGTGGATTTTCTTGGCGGCGCGGTCTGGGTGTTTTCGCTCACGCTCGGGGGCTACTTCTTCGGCAATCTGCCCTTCATCAAGAACAATCTGAGCGCCGTCATCCTCGGCATCATCGGCATTTCGCTGCTGCCGCTGGCTGTAGGGTACCTGCGGCACCGGGCCGCAGCCGCCCGTTAGTCCCCGCGCCGCCGGCGCGGGGCTGCCACACCCCGTTCCGCGGCAAAGGCCGCCTGCTCGAAGGGATTGTCGCGATACGGGTCCCGCCCGCGGACCCAGGCCAGCGCGCTGGCAGAAAAATACAGCAACGGGAACAAGGGGCCCCAGCGCTCGCACTGGCGGACGTGTTCGCGCTCGTGGGAGCGCAGCCGGTCGTGGCTTTCCGGCGTGATCGCCCACACCACATGCCCGAGGGTGATGGCCTCGATCATCCCGCCCGGGGCGAGGTGAGGCAGTACTCGTCCGGGCCCACCACCGTGGATCTCCAAGACCCCGTCCACCCGCCGGACACCCCCGCCGCTGGCGCGCGCCCACAGCGCCAGCGTCAGCCCCACGGCGGAAATGGGGGCGGCCCACAGGCGACGCAGCCAGAAGGCTGAATGATGGGCCAGGCGAGCGCGGCGGCGCTCCACGCGCGGCGACGAGGGCCAGTGGCGCGTATGATTCCGGGGAAACGAGCGGTCGGACATGGTGAGCGGTTGTCGCAAGCTGCCGTGCAGGCCGAAGAAAGCGGAATGTATCGCATTCACCCGCGGAGCCCCACCTTTTGCGCCCCTCAGATGTTGTCGAACTGTTAATCCTGGCCGCCCTGTGGGGGGGCTCTTTTCTGTTCATGCGGATTGGTGCGCCGGAGTTCGGGCCGATTCCCCTGATCGCTCTGCGGGTCGGACTGGCGGCGCTGGCCCTCGCGCCCCTGATGTGGGCCCAGGGCGGCTGGGGCCGGTGCCGGGGCCATGGGCGAGCCATTTGGGTGGTGGGGCTCACCAACTCGGCGATTCCCTTCTGCCTGCTGGCCTACGCCACCCTCTCGGTAACGGCAGGTTATGCCTCGATTCTCAATGCCACCGTGCCCTTGTGGACGGCGCTCATTGCCTTTCTGTGGCTGGGGGAGCGTTTGTCCTGGCCGCGCATCCTGGGGCTGGTGGTCGGGTTTGCCGGCGTGGGCGTGCTGGTGGCGGGGCGGTCCGGGTTTCAGGACGGTGGCGCGGGGGCGGCTTTTGTGGCCGCGCTGGCGGCGACGTTCTGCTACGGGCTGGCCGCCAACTACACGCGACGTCATCTGACCGGCGTCCCGCCCCTGGCGGTGGCAGGGGGCAGCCAGGTCACGGCGGCCCTGGCGCTGGCGCCGCTGGCCGTGTGGTTGTGGCCGGAGGGGGCGATCTCCGGCCGGGCCTGGGGGGCGTTGGTGATCATGGCGTTGGCGAGCACGGCCCTGGCTTACGTGCTGTATTTCCGCCTGCTGGCCCGGGTGGGGCCCACGCGGGCGGTGGCGGTCACCTACCTGATTCCCCTGTTCGGCGTGATCTGGGGGGCCCTGCTGCTGGACGAGATGGTCACGCTGCCCATGGTGGCGGGCGGGGCGGTGATCTTGCTGGGCACGGGGCTGACCACCGGCCTGATCGGCAGCCGGGCCAAGCCGGGTCAGGCGGCGGGGAATTCTCCGTCCCGGTAGACCCACAGCCCCCCGAGCCGCTCGAAGCGGCTGGTTTCAAGCAGGCGGTGGGCCCGTCCTCCCACCCGGTAGCGGGCAACGAATTCCACCAGGGCCGTGTCGGGCCCGGTTTGCTCAAACCGCCGCACCTGCAGGCCCAGCCAGGTCGGGCGGGGCTCCTGGTCGTGCAGATTGAGGGCCGCGGGCCGGGTGTCTGGATGCCAGGTGGCGAGAAGGTAGTCCTCCAGGCCCAGCACGTAGGCGCTGTAGCGGGAGCGCATCAACGCTTCGGCGGTGGCGGCCGGGCTGCCCTGGTGGCAGCGGCCACAACAGTCGTTCAGAGGCTGGCCTGAGCCGCAGGGGCAGATGGGGGCGGGCGTTGCGCGTGCCATGGCGGGGCGGGGCTCAGGGGGCTTCTTCCTCGCCGCCCAGGGCGTCCACCAGATCAGGGAGGAAGCGGGCCAGCTCGGCACTCATCAAGGCGAAGTCCGCGTCGAACTGTTCGTCGGCAGTAACGGCCTGGCTTTCCGCTTCTTCCTGAAGCACGTCGAGGAAGCCGAGTTTCTTGATTTCGAGTTTCTCGGTGAGCACGAAGGAGATCCTGTCCGCCCAGGTGAGCGCCAGCCGGGTGGGGAACTTGCCTTCGGTGATGTGGTGGCGGACTTCGTCGCCTTCCAGGGGGTGGCGCACGTAGCGTACGGCGGATTTCTCCTCCACCGCGGAGCGCAGCTCGCAGTCCCGGTCCACGGTGAAGCCGGGAGGCGCTTCGCCCACCAGCCACTCCGTCATGGCCGAGGCGGGGGAGCGCTGGGTCTTGAGCAGGCGGATGGGGAAATCGTCCAGGGTCTTGATCAGGGCTTCGAGCACTTCGTCGGCCTTGGTGCTGCTGGGCGCATCCACCGCCAGCCAGCCATTGCGGGTGTCAATCCAGACGTAAGTGGTGCGGCGGCGGGCGAAGGCGCGGGGCAGCAGTTCCTGCAGCACAGCCTCCTTGATCTCCTTCATCTGCTTGCGTCCGGGCTTGTAGCCCTGCTGCGCCTCGATCTCCTCGGCCCGCTCCTGGGCGAACTGGTTCACCACGGAGGAGGGCAGCAGCTTCTGTTCGCTGCGCAGGGCGACGAGCCACTGGCCCGCCACGCTGTGCACCAGAACGCCTTCGCGGGGCGGCACCCAGCCCCGGCTTTGCATGTCCTGGCTGCCGCAGGGCTGGAACAGCATCCGTTCCAGTTGTTCGGCCATCTTTTCAATGGGGATATCCCAGGGGGCGGGCAGGCGGTAGAGCTGAAGATTCTTGAACCACATGGCAGGAAACCGGAAGTTTGAGAAAGGCGCCGGACACGGTGCGGCATGGGGTCGCCACGGCTCGCAACGCAAAGCGGGGGAGTCTGCCAGAGGAGCGGGGCGGGGGGCAATGACGAAATGCCGGGCGATCCGCGCCAAGATCCGGGCGCAGCCGGCACGCAGGCGGGCTGAGGCCCCGGCCGCGGGGGGCAACAAAAAGGCCGCCCGCAGGCGGCCCGGAGCGTGCCGCAGCGGGGCTTACCCGTTGACTTCCCGCTCGATCACTTCGACGCTGGTGTGGCGCACGTCCCGGCCCTTGACCATATAGACGACGTACTCGGCCATGTTCTTGGCGTGGTCGCCGATGCGCTCGATGGCCTTGGCGACGAACAGAAGCTCCAGCCCGTGGGAGATGGTGCGCGGGTCTTCCATCATGAAGGTGATGAGCTGGCGCATGATGGCGCGAAACTCCGCGTCCACGCTCTTGTCCTGGCGCACCACATCCAGCGCCGCCACGGGATCGAGGCGGGCAAAGGCGTCCAGCGCCTTGCGCAGCATCTCCCGGGCAAGTTCGGAGGCGTGGCGCATTTCCACCCGGGGCACGAACAGCATGTCGCTGCCGTGGATGAGCTTGGCCATCTTGGAGATCTTCTTGGCTTCGTCGCCAATGCGCTCCAGATCGGTGATGGTCTTGATCACCATCATGATGGTACGCAGGTCCGACGCGGCCGGCTGGCGCTTGGCGATCACGTGGCTGCAGGACTCGTCCAGCTCCACTTCCAGCAGGTTCACCCGGTTGTCGTTGGCGATCACCGTGTCGATCAGCCCCATGTCGGCGGAGGCCAGTCCATCCATGGCATTGGCGATTTGCTGCTCCACCAGCCCGCCCATTTGCAGGACGCGGGTGCGGATACTGTCCAGTTCGGCATCGAATTGCTTGGAGGTGTGGTCGTGCATGAAGTGTGCCCAGTTCAGGGGATGATCGTCGTCTATCAACGATAGCAGGCGAAAGTGACGATTTTGTTGCAATAACTCACGCGATCAGGGTTTTCACCCCGTCGTCGGTGCCCAGCAGCAGCACGTCGGCGCCCCGTCGGGCGAACAGTCCGCTGGTCACCACCCCCGTGATATGGTCGATCTCGGTTTCGAGGCCCTTGGGATCGGTGATGCTCAGGCCATGCACGTCCAGGATGAGGTTGCCGTTGTCGGTCACGAAGCCCTCCCGCAGCCGAGGGGTGCCGCCCAGCGCCGCGAGTTCGCGCGCCACATGGGCCCGTGCCATGGGGATCACCTCGACCGGCAGCGGGAACGTGCCCAGGGTGCGCACCAGCTTGGACCCATCGGCGATGCAGACGAACTTCGTGGCCACGGCGGCGACGATCTTTTCCCGCGTCAGCGCGCCGCCACCACCCTTGATCATGGCCATGGCGTGGTCGATTTCATCCGCGCCATCCACGTAGACGGGAATGTCGCTCACGTCGTTCAGGTCGAGTACCGGGATGCCATGGCCCGCCAGGCGCCGGGCGGTGGCTTCGGAACTGGCGACGGCGCCGGGAATGCGCGCCTTGAGCGCGGCCAGCGCATCGATGAAGTGGTTGGCGGTGGAGCCGGTGCCCACGCCGACGACCGCGCCTTCCACCACATAGCGCAGTGCGGCGCGGCCCACCGCCTGCTTCAGTTCATCCTGGGTCATGTTCTGTCGTCCCGCCTGTTGAAGAAGGGCGGGATTTTAACTTCTGCCGTCACACCCGGGGCGAAGCTGAAGCGGGTGCGCCGCGGGGGCCATCCGCCCAGCACAGTGCGGCACCGCGCCGTGAAAGCGCGAAATGTTACGAAGCAGCCGCGGACGAAGGTTGCCCCCGGGGGTGCGATGACGAATAATCCCTTGCACCAGACAAACAATGTGAAGGAGTTCATGATGGGTTTGCTCGATTCTCTGGCAGGGCAGGTGATCGGCTCTTTGGCAGGCGGCGGCAACGCTCAGGGTGGTGGTGGCCTGGCCCAGATCGCGGTGGATCTCATCGCCAACAGCCAGGGGGGCCTGGGGGGCTTGCTCAGCCAGTTCTCCAAGGCCGGCCTGGGTGCCCAGGCGGATTCCTGGGTGGGCACCGGTGACAACCTGCCCATCAGCGCGGATCAATTGCAGTCCGTGCTGGGCAGTGACTTGATCGCCGGGCTGGCGCAGAAGGTGGGGGCTTCGCCGGACATGGTGTCCTCCGGGCTTTCCAGCCTGTTGCCCCAGCTGGTCGACCAGCTCACCCCCAATGGACGGGTGGAGGAGCAGTCCGGCGGCCTGCTGGAACAGGGTATTGCCGCGCTGGCGGGCAAACTGCTGGGCGGGCGCTGAACCGCGGGCCGCACCTGGCCTGATCCGTGGCAAAGCATAGGGGCGGGACCCGTGAGGGGCCCGCCCCTTGTGCATTGGGGGCGACGGCGGTCAGTCGAAGGTCAGTTCCGAGAGGAGCTTGCGGGCGCGCTCGTTGCCGTTGTCCGCCGCCAGTTCGAACCAGCGGCGGGCGTTCTGGCGGTTTTGCTGCACACCGTCGCCCTTGCCATAGAAGATGCCCAGGTTGAGCTGGGCCTGGGGGTCGCGCTGGTCGGCCGCGCGGGAGAACCAGCGCACCGCCTCGGCGGGCTCACGCCGCACGCCCAGGGCCTTGTCGTACATGGCGCCCAGGTTGTACTGGGCATCCACTTCGCCGGCCTGGGCGGCTGCCTGGTACCAGCGGAAGGCTTCGTTGTAGTCCTGGGGGACGCCGGAACCCTTGGCGTAGAGGTTGCCCAGCATCAGCGATGCAATGCTGTCGCCCTTGGCCGCCAGGGGCTTGAGCAGTTCGGCGGCCTCGTTGGGCTGGTTGCGTTCCAGCGCGGCCCGGGCCCGGGTGAGTTCCGGCTGCCAGGGGCCGCCGGTAAATTCGACGCCGCTCAGGAAACGTTCACCTTCCGCGAGCAGCTTGGGGTTGCTTTCGTCCGGGTGACTACGCTCGGAGTAGTTGAAATCCACCGCCAGCTCGCGGTTTTGCGGATGCACGCAGGTCAGCCCCCACACCCGCAGGGTGAGTGTGCCGCCGCCCGGGGCGCCCCGGTCCTGGGAAACCACGTGGTAGCGGGTGCACCAGGTGCCTTTCCAGGTTTCCAGTTTTTCCTCGTGATGGGTCACCTTCATCCGGGTCGGGTCCGAGCCCTTGAAGCGGATGTTGTAGATCTGGTCCAGAAAAGCGGCCTGGGTGGCCGGCTTCTGGGGCAGCGCCACCGTCGAGACCGTGGCGGCGAACGAATGGGTGACGGAGTTGAGCCGTTTTACGAACACGGCCCGGCCCGGATCGCGCATGGTGCTGAACCAGTTGTCACCGGCGGGCGGTTTGGCGCGAAAGCCGTAGAAGGCCCAGGGCGAAGCCGCGTCGGTAATGGGGTTCTGCATGGTCTGCGCCGCGGCGGGGCCGGCGGCGCCGAAGGCAGTGGCTGCGAATGCGGCCAGGGCGAGAATTCGGCGCATGGCGTTCAAAGGTTGGGTCCCGGAAACAGGTGCCGCGCCCCGGTTGGGCTCGGGCTACCACGCTGCATTCTAGAGATGCGCCGGGCGAGGCCGGAGGGCGATAAGCAACGCATATCCCGGCCAATACCCGTTGCAGGGGCCCGTTAGAATACCATGCGTGGCCGATGGGCCTTTTGGGCGGGAGGAAGGGTGACACGAAACAACTGGCTGGCGCTGACCTTGGCGCTGGGGCTCGCGGTGGCCGCCCGGGCCCAGGCCCCGGTGCTCCTCTCGGGCCCCATGGCGGGCGTGAGCAGCGACAGCAGCGTGAGCATCTGGCTCATGACCCACCAGCCCGGCCCCCTGCGGCTGGAGTACTGGCCGGTGCCAAGGCCCGGCGAACGCAGGGTATTCAGCGGCGCGGCCGAGGGCGAGGCCCCCGTGATGCAGGCGCAACTGGGCGGCCTGCGTCCGGACACCCGCTACGCCTATCGGGTGCTCGCAGCCGACGGTCGGGCGCTCTCGGAAGTCCGCTTCTTTCGTACCCAGGCCCGCCAGCCCCGGGCGCGGGATTTCTCCGTGCTGGCGGGCTCCTGCAGCTATTTCAACAGCCCGGGCGAGCAGCAGCGGGGGACAGGCTACGGCAGCGACTACGAAATCTTCGACGCCATGGCTGCCCAGAATCCGGAGCTGACTCTTTGGCTGGGGGACCACATCTACTACAGCCGGCGGGACCTGGAGGAGGGCACTGCCCAGCGCATGGAGCAACGCTGGCGGCTGGGGCGCAGCTTCCCGCAACTGCAGCGCCTGCTGGGCGTGGGCCAGCATGCCGCCATCTGGGACGACCACGACTACGGCCCCAACAACTCCGACAAGAGCTTTGCCCACAAGGCCACCAGCCTGTCCTTGTTCCAGCGCTACTGGGCCAACGCCAGCCATGGCCTGCCCAACGCGCCCGGGGTGTTCAGCCGGATGCGGGTGGCGGACGTGGACTTCTTTCTGCTGGATGACCGCTGGTATCGCGATGCAGACGCCGCCCCCGCTGCGCCGGACAAGACCATGTTCGGCGCCCTGCAACTGGCCTGGCTGCGCCACGAGCTCAAGCACTCCACCGCCCCGTTCAAGGTGATCGCCGCGGGCAGCCGCATGCTGGCCCGCCGCCACACGGAATTACGGGCCGACAATGAGGGCTGGCACAACTTTCCGGAAGAGCGGGAGGATTTCATCGCCTGGCTGACCCGGGAGCGTATTGACGGCGTGTTGTTCCTGTCCGGGGACATCCACTACGCCCACGCGGTGGAATGGGGGCGGGAAGGCAGTTATCCCCTGCTGGATCTCACCTGCTCGGCCCTCACCTCCGGCGTCAACCGCTATCCCAACGCCGCCGGCAAGCTGCCGGGCAGCGTGGTGGCGGAGCACAATTTCTGCAGTCTGGAGTTCTCGGGGCCGGAAGGGGAGCGGGTGCTGCGCATGAGCATCCGTGGCGTGGACGGCCAGGTGCGCTGGGAAAAGCGCCTTAGCGCCCAGGCGCTCACCCATGGGGACCGTTGACGGCGCGGGCCTTACTCCCCGTCCGGCGTGACCGCATCCACCACCACTTCGCCCGCCTTCACCACGCCTTTCACCGCCGCGGCTCCCACCGTCGCGGCGGTGGAAACCGCCGCACTGCCCACCGTCACCGCCGCGCTGCCCACCGCCACGCCAGCGCTCACTACTGCGCAGCCGGTCAGTTGCGCGGCCACCAGGGCCATTACTGCACACCGCATCGTGCATTTCCTTTCCGTATCGAGGGCGGGGATTCTCCCACGGCCGTGGGGTCGTCCAGCCCGGGTTGAATGCGAACATTGCCGCGTGAATCTCCGGGCGCACCCCCGGGGCGCCACGCCGGGTGGGCCGCCCCTGTGGTTCAATTGTCCTGTTTCCGTTCCCGCACTCCGTCCATGGCCCGCGTACAGATCGACCTGCCCGAAGCGTTTCCGTTCTCCACCGACATCACCCTTTACCTCAGCCACATCAACTACGGCGGCCACCTGGACAACGCCTTGCTCCTCACCGTGGTCTCCGAGGCCCGGGTGCGCTTCTTCAAATCCATGGGCTACACCGAGCTCGATGTGGAGGGGGTGGGCATCATCGTCGCCGATGCCGCGCTCCAGTACCGTTCTGAAGCCTTCCATGGCGAGGTGATGGCGGTCGCCATGACCGCCCGGGATTTCCACCCCAAGGGCTGCGACCTGGTATGGCGCATGGCGGAGCACAGCAGCGGGCGCGAAGTCGCCCGGGGCAAGACCGGCATCGTCTTCTTCGACTACAGCCAGCGCAAGGTGGTGGCCGTGCCGCCAGCCTTCGGCGCCCGGTTTTCCGCCTGAACCCGCCCGAGGCGTGTACCAAGTCCGAAACCCTTGCCCTGCTGCACAGCCACCGCAGCGACCGTGCCTTTCTCGATCGACCCGGTGGCGGAGGACGTGCTCGACGCCATCGTGGAAGCCGCCCACCGGGGCCCCACCTCCATCAACGGCCAGCAGGTGAGCCAGGTGGTGGTGCGCGACCCGGCCCGCCGCGCCCGGCATCGCCGAGATCGCCGGCGGCCAGCCCTGGATCGCGAAAGCGCCTGTGTCGCCGTGATCATCGATGTTCACAAGACCCGCGTCGCCGCCGCGCTGGCCGGCACCGAGCAGGTCATCCACCAAAGCCTGGAAGCCTTTGCCGCCGCCTACCGCACGGTGTCTTTCCCAACACCCTGCCGGCAGCCAAGGCCCAGGGGTTCGGGTTCGAGCAGTAGATATGCAGCAGAAGCGCGGAGGTGGCGATGCGCCAGTAGTGGTCCCCTCGCCGGGAATCGAACCCAGATCTAGCGCTTAGGAGGCGCTCGTTCTATCCATTGAACTACGAGGAGTCCCGCGGGTGTCCGGCATTGCGCCGGGGCAGGTAAGCCGGGTATTGTAGCCGGTTGAGCCTTCGGCGCAAAACGCGCCGGGGGTCGGTTCCTTTCAACCTGATGGAGTGTGCCCGCCGTGCCTGTCCTGTCCCTGGAAAATGCCAGTCTTGCCTTTGGGCATGTGCCGCTGCTCGATCGGGCCAATCTGCAGGTGGAGGCGGGGGATCGGGTGGCGCTGATCGGGCGCAATGGCTGTGGCAAGTCCAGCCTGTTGCGCTGCCTGGCGGGCGCGAGTGCGCTGGATGATGGCCGGGTGTGGCGGGCGAACAACCTGGCGGTGGCCTATGTGGAACAGGAGAGCGCGTTTGCCGGGGAGCAGACGGTGTTCGACTGTGTGAGCGGCGCGCTGGGTCATGTGGGCGAACTGGTGGGGCGCTACCACAGCGCGGCGGCGGCGGTGGCGCAGGGGGGCGGGACTGGCCTGGAGGAACTTGAAACCTTGCAGCACGAGGTGGACGCGGCCGATGGCTGGCGCCTGAATAGCCGGGTGGAGCAGGCGGTGGCGCGGGTGCAACTGGACCCGGAAGCCAGGGTGGGGAGCCTTTCCGGTGGGGGCTTGAAGCGTCTGGCGTTGGCGCGCGCTTTTGTGCAGGAGCCGGATGTGCTGCTGCTGGACGAGCCCACCAACCATCTGGACCTGGATGGAATCCGCTGGCTGGAGGAGGAGATTCTGGCGTTCCGGGGCGCGGTGGTGGTGGTGACCCACGACCGGGCTTTTCTCGACCGGGTGGCGACCCGGATCGTGGAGCTGGACCGGGGCTATCTCAGCGACTATCCCGGCAGTTTCAGTCTGTACCAGCAGCGCAAGGCGGCGGCACTGGAGGCGGAAGCGCTGGAGAACGCCCGGTTCGACAAGTTTCTCGCGCAGGAAGAGGTGTGGATACGCAAGGGGGTGGAAGCGCGGCGCACCCGCAACCAGGGGCGGGTGCTGCGGCTGGAGCAGTTGCGGCGGGACCGGGCGGCCCGCCGGGAGCGGGTGGGGCAGGTACGGTTGGCGCTGGACCGGGGCGAGGCTTCGGGGCAGATGGTGGCGGAGCTGGAGGGGGTGGGCAAGCGCTATGGGGAGCGCTGGCTGGTGAAGGACTTCTCCTGCCGCATCCTGCGGGGCGACCGGGTGGGGCTGATCGGCCCCAATGGCGCGGGCAAGACGACGCTGCTCAAGTTGATCCTCGGCCAGCTTCCGCCGGATGCGGGCACGGTGCGCCAGGGCAGCCGGGTGAGCGTGGCGTATTTCGACCAGTTCCGCACGCAACTGGACGAGGAGGCGCCGCTGACGGAGGTGATCAGCCCGGGCTCGGATTACGTGGAGAGTGGCGGGCAGCGGAAGCACGTGATTGGCTACCTGGAGGATTTCCTGTTTCCCCCGGCCCGGTCCCGCTCGCCGGTGAAGGCGCTTTCGGGGGGGGAGCGCAACCGCTTGTTGCTGGCGCGGCTGTTTGCCCGGCCGGCCAATGTGCTGGTGCTGGACGAGCCGACCAACGATCTGGATATCGAGACGCTGGAGCTGCTGGAATCGCTGCTGCAGGACTACGATGGCACCGTGTTCCTGGTGAGCCACGACCGGCGCTTTCTCGACTCGGTGGTGACACAGGTGATCGCCTCCGAGGGCGATGGGCGCTGGAAAGAGTATGCGGGCGGCTACGAAGACTGGGTCCGCCAGCGCGGCCCGGCCCCGACTCCGGCCCCGGCGAAACCGGCCGCCACGCCTGAAGTGGCGGGCGGCGCCAAGCCCAAACCCGCGCGGAATGTGAAACTCAGCTTCAACGAAAAGCGCGAGCTGGAGGCCTTGCCGGACCAGATCACGCAACTGGAGGCGGAACAGGCTCAGGTCAACGCCCGGCTGGCCGACCCCGCCACCTATCGCGATGCGGCGCAGGAAGTGCCCGCTTTGCGGGCGCGGCTGGAGGCGCTGGACGAGGAGATCCTCGCCGCCATGGAGCGTTGGGAAGCGCTGGAGGCCAAGGCGGGCGCGGGCGGCTGAGGGCCGGGCAGGGGTTCCCCCGGAGGTTGGCGGCGCGGGTTTTCGGTTAATCTCTTGGCTGATACCGGCGGCGCGCCTGCCTGCTGGCTGCAGCGCGCATGGACCGGGCCCCTTCAATCCACCACAGGGTGCCTCACATGAACTATCCCGCAGCTCCGGAATTCACCGGTGCGGCCACCAGCGGCCTGGAAATCACCAGCGTCGGCCTGCGTGGCAAACCCTTCGTGATCTACTTCTACCCCAAGGACAACACACCTGGTTGCACCACCGAGGCGCAGCAGTTCCGCGATCTGCACGGCGAGTTTGTGGCGGCGGGCTGTCCGGTGCTCGGCGTTTCCCGAGACAGCCTCAAGTCCCATGAGGGCTTCCGCGCCAAGCTGGGCCTGCCCTTCGAGCTGATCGCGGATACCGACGAAACCCTCTGTCAGCTCTTCGAAGTGATCAAGATGAAGAACATGTACGGCAAGCAGGTGCGGGGGATCGAGCGTTCCACCTTCGTCGTGGATGCCGAGGGGAATCTCCGCCGCGAATGGCGGGGGGTGAAAGTGAACAATCACGCCCAGGAGGTTCTGGATTTTGTCCGCACCCTGTGACCAGGTGCACACCGCCCCCCGGGGGTAGTGAAAAACGGCGCAGGCGCTGGCCTGCGCCCCCCTGATATGCTGGCTTCGCCATCAACTCCGGTCACACCCATCGCCATGAATGCCCGACGTTCTGCCAAGGTTCCGACCACCAAGCTGTTCGTACTGGACACCAATGTCCTGATGCATGACCCGACCAGCCTCTTTCGCTTTGAAGAGCACGACATCTTCGTGCCCATCATGACGCTGGAGGAACTGGACAACCACAAGAAGGGCATGAGCGAGGTGGCGCGCAATGCCCGCCAGGCCAGCCGCCTGATGGACGAAATCGTGTCCTCCAGCGACAACGGCATCGCCGAGGGCATTCCCCTGCTCGGCCCTTCCCGCCAGCTCGCCACCGGCCGGCTGCTGCTGCAGACGGAGGCGATCAGTGTCACCCTGCCGGCGGCCCTGCCCACGGCCAAGGGGGACAACCAGATCATCGGCGTGGTGATGTTCCTGCAGGAGAAGTACCCGAAGCGCCCGGTGATCCTGGTGTCGAAGGACATCAACATGCGCATCAAGGCCCGGGCACTGGGCCTCGAAGCGCAGGATTACTTCAACGACAAGGTGCTGGAGGATACCGACCTCCTCTACACCGGCCTGCGCGAACTGCCGCCGGATTTCTGGGAAACCCATGGCAAGGGGATGGAGTCCTGGAAGCAGGAGAGCCGGACCTTCTACAAGGTGACGGGGCCCCTGTGCGGCGAACTGCTGATCAACGAGTGCGTGTACCTGGAGCCCCCCGGGCAGACGCCTTTCTACGGTTTCGTGCGCAAGGTGGAGGGGCGTACCGCGGTGCTGGAGACACTTCGGGACTTCACCCATCCCCGGCACAACGTGTGGGGCATCAATGCCCGCAACCGGGAGCAGAATTTTGCCCTCAACCTGCTGATGGACCCGGAGATCGATTTTGTGACCCTGCTCGGGCAGGCGGGCACGGGCAAGACCTTGCTCACTCTTGCGGCCGGGCTCACCCAGGTGCTGGACGCCAAACGCTACGCCGAAATCATCATGACCCGCGTGACGGTGCCCGTGGGCGAGGACATCGGCTTCCTGCCGGGGACGGAAGAGGAGAAGATGAACCCGTGGATGGGCGCGCTGGAAGACAACCTGGAAGTGCTGAACAAGGGCAGCGGCGAAGGGGGCGCCTATGGTGGTGAATGGGGCCGGGCGGCCACCCTGGACCTGATCCGTGCCCGGATCAAGGTGAAGTCGCTCAACTTCATGCGGGGTCGCACTTTCCTGCAGAAGTTCCTGATCATCGACGAGGCGCAGAACCTCACGCCCAAGCAGATGAAGACCCTCATTACCCGGGCGGGGCCGGGTACGAAGGTGGTGTGCCTGGGCAATATCGCCCAGATCGATACACCTTACCTCACCGAGGGGAGTTCCGGCCTCACCTACGTGGTGGACCGCTTCAAGGGTTGGCCCCATTGTGGGCACATCACCCTGCAGCGGGGCGAACGTTCGCGCCTGGCGGACTACGCGGCGGAGGTGCTGTAAGCAGGTGCTGCGGGCGGAGCGGGGCTCAGGGCTGGCGCCAGGTGATGCGGTAGATGGCGCCCGCCTGATCGTCGGAAACCAGCAAGGAGCCGTCCGGCGCCACCAGCACGTCCGCCGGCCTGCCCCAGGCTTCCTGACCTTGTAGCCAGCCTTCGGCGAAGGGACGGTAGGCCACCACCCTGGTGCCTTCCAGTTCGGCCATCATCACCCGGTAGCCGGCCTTGCGCGAACGGTTCCAGGAGCCGTGTTCGGCCACCAGGATCTGGTTGCGGTACTGGGCGGGAAACATCCGCCCGGTGTAGAAGCGCATGCCCAGCGGGGCCACGTGGGCGGCGAGCTTCCAGGCCGGCGCCGCAAACTCGCCGCAGGTGCGTTTGCGGCCGAACTCCGGGTCCGCCAGATCGCCGCCGTGGCAGTAGGGATAGCCAAAGTGCAATCCTGCCTCTGGGGCGTGGTTGAGTTCGCAGCCGGGGGCCTCGTCGCCCATCCAGTCCCGGCCGTTGTCGGTGAACCACAGTTCTCCGCTGTGCGGGTGCCAGTCGAAACCCACCGAGTTGCGCACGCCCCGGGCGAAGACCTCCCGTTCGCTGCCGTCCGCATTCATGCGCAGGATCACGGCGTAGCGATCCGGGTCTGGCTCGCAGATATTGCACGGGGCGCCGACTGGCACGTACAGCTTGCCATCCGGCCCGAAGGCGATGAATTTCCACCCGTGGTGGGTTTCCCGGGGCAGCGAGTCGACCACGGTGACAGGGGCGGGCGGATGTTCCAGCCGGTGCTCGATGCCGTCAAAACGCAGGATGCGGTCGATGGCCGACACGTACAGCCGCCCGTCCCGGAAGGCCACGCCCACGGGTTGGCGTAGCCCCCGGGCCACCACGTGCCGGGCCGTCACCCGCATCGCGTTGTCAAAGCGCAGCGCCGTCACCTGCCCGGCCTCCCGGGAGCCCACGAACACCGTGTTGTGGGCGCCCAGCGCCATCGCCCGGGCATTCTCCACCCGCGCCCAGAGGCTGATCTGGAAGCCCTTGGGCAGGCGGATCTGATGCAGGGGGAGATCGGTGCCCCACGCCGGCCCCGACAGCAGCATGCTGATCAACAGGACGCTTTCGAGGAAACGCCGGGCAGCCTGTGGTTTGCTTGTTTCCCCTGGCGGGCGGGCTGGGCGCACGCCGGCCCAAGGGAGCCTCGGCGTGAGTGAAAGGTGGCGAAGCATGGCGCTCTCCCGGTACAGGGCCGTGGCCCGTGGCATGCCAGTCAAGACCCCGCTTCGGGTGGGATGTTCCCGAAAGTTTCCGGAGGGGCGCCCTCTAGGCGTGGGCCAGGAACTCTTCCCCCTGCACCATCAGGGTGCCGGAGCGGCCGGGGATTTCGTCCCACTGCACTTCGTGCCGGGGCAGGGCGGCGAGATTCACGTTTTCAAGCAGGCGGCGGGTGGGAACCAGTTCGTAGCCCTGGGCAATCCAGCCATCGAGGAGGCGCTCGAGGATGGGGGCGAGCTTCATGCCTTCCAGTTCGGCGTGGAGGGTGAAAACGTGGTTCGGGTAGCGCGGATCGGCGGGCGGAGCGGCCGTCAGCGCCAGAAGGTGCTCGTGCACGTTGCTGGCTGTCCAGATATCCACGCCGATCACCTCATCGAGGGTGGGCAAGGTGGTGGGCACTTGCGGACAGGCGACGATCTCGCCATGGACGATGGGGATGAAGGGGTGCGTGCCCCGCCCATCCGAGCAGTACTCAAATTGCAGCCGCTGGGTGAGGCGCAGGGCGTGGGCGTTCATCTGCCAGCCTGCGGCGCCGTGAGTGTGGGCGGGCGTGCCAAACACCTGCTCGAAGCGTTGGCAGGCGAGTTCCATTTCCCGGCGTGTCCAGGCGGCATCGGCGCGGGCGACGCCATCTTGCCACTTCACGTGGTCCCAGCAGTGGATGCCAACCTCGAAGCCGGCGTCGCGTACGGCGCGCAATGCATCGACGCAGCGTTTGCCGATGTCCGGTCCGGGCAGCAGCGTCCCGTTGAGCAGGGTTCGGATGCCGTAATGTTCCACCACCGAGGTGCGGGACACCTTCTTCATGAAGCCGGGGCGGAAGGCGCGCTTGATGGCGCGCCCGGTGTGATCCGGCCCCAGGGAGAAGAGAAAGGTGGCGCCCGCCTGATGGGCCTGGAACATGCGCACGAGCCGGGGCACGCCTTCCCGTGTGCCCCGGTAGGTGTCCACATCCACCTTGAGGGCGAGCTTGCGGCGCTGGGTGCTGCCTGTGGGGCCTGCCATGGGGTTCAAGCGGATTCCTGGGCGAAACGGCGAAGGGGTTCTCCGGTCAGGCGCACGATGCGCCAATCGGGCATCACGGTTGCGCCCTGGGCCTCGTAGAACTGCTGGGCGGGGGTGTTCCAGTCCAGCACGCTCCATTCGAATCGCCCATAGCCCCGGGCTACGGCCTGCCCGGCCAGGCTGCGGAGGATGGCTTTGCCCAAGCCAAGGCGACGGTAAGCGGGCTGGACGTAGATGTCTTCGAGCCACAGGCCGGGCCGGCCGAGAAAACTGGAGTAGGTCTGGAAGGTCATGGCGTAGGCCACGGCGTTGCCGTCGAGCCAGCCGATCCAGGCCTCCACCGGCGGCCGGGGGCCGAAGAGATCCCGGTGAAGGGCGTCGTCCGTCACTTCCAGCAGGTGGGTGAGTTCCTCGAACCGGGCGAGCTCGGCAATCAGTGCCCGCAGGCAGGGAACATCCTCCGGCCGGGCCGATTCGAGGGTGAAGCCGGGGGCTGCCATGGGGCCTCGCTCAATCCACCAGCGCCCGGGCTTCGGCGACCTGGCCCCGGTAGGCTTCGAAGATCTTGCGCAGGGCTTCTTCCATGGTGAAGGCGGGGGCCCAGTCCAGATCGGCCTTGGTGTTGTCGATGCGCGGGACGCGGTTCTGCACGTCCTGGTAGCCAGCCCCGTAGTAGGCGCCCGAGGAGGTTTCCACCATTGCCACGTGGGCGGCGCTTTCCCGGTACTCCGGGTACTCGGCGGCGAGCGTGAGCATCATGGTGGCCAGTTCGCGCACGGAGTAGTTGTTGGCCGGGTTGCCAATGTTGTAGATCTTGCCGCTGGCCACGCCACCGGGGTTCTCGATGATCTTCATGAGTGCCGAGATGCCGTCATCCACGTAAGTGAAGGCACGTTTCTGGGCACCGCCATCGACCAGTGAGATGTTTTCGCCGCGGACGATGTGGCCCAGGAACTGGGTGACCACCCGGGAGGAGCCTTCCTTGGGCGTGTGGATGGAATCCAGGCCCGGGCCGATCCAGTTGAAGGGGCGGAACAGGGTGTAGTCGAGCCCTTCCTGTTGTCCGTAGCCGGCGATCACCCGGTCCATCAGTTGCTTGGCGCAGGCGTAGATCCAGCGCGGTTTGTTGATGGGGCCATAGATGAGGGGCGAGGCTTCCGGGTCGAACTCCGCGTCGGTGCACATGCCGTACACCTCGGAGGTGGAGGGGAAGATGACGCGTTTGCGGTAGCGGACAGCGGCACGGATGATGGGCAGGTTGGCCTCGAAGTCCAGCTCGAACACCCGCAGCGGTTCCTTGACGTAAGTGGCCGGGGTGGCGATGGCCACCAGCGGCAGGATCACGTCGCACTTCTTGATGTGGTACTCGATCCACTCCCGGTTGATGGTGATGTCCCCCTCGAAGAAGTGAAAGCGGGGGTGATCCACGATGTCGGCGATGCGGTCCGACTGCATGTCCATCCCGAACACCTCCCAGTCGGTGGTCTCGATGATCCGATTGGAGAGATGGTGTCCGATAAAGCCGTTGACGCCCAGGATGAGGATCTTCTTCATGTCGTGTCAGTCCGTGATCAGTCGAATTCGTGTTTGCCCGAACCAAATCGGGAGGTCAGGGTTTCGGCGGTAAGCGGTTCGCCGTCCAGGTTCGCCTCAAGTATCCGCAGTACTTGCCCGTCGCCGCAGTCGGCGAGGAGCAGCGCGTCCTCCGCGTAGAGACCGCGGGTGGGCGAACACGTGCTGCGGCGGGGCTGCAGCAGCGTCCGCGCCACCACCAGCCGCCCACCCTTGAACGTGCAGAATGCGCCAGGGTAGGGCGGGGCCACGGCCCGCACCAGATTGTGGATGGCCTGGGCACTGAGCCGCCAGTCGATCCGCCCGTCCTCCGGTTTGCGCCCGCCAAAGTAGCTGCCCTGGGTGAGATCCTGGGGCAGATGCAGCGCCGTCCCCGCCATCAGCCCGGGCAGAACCTCATCCATCACCATCTCCGCGGCCACGGTCACCTTCTGGAACACCTCGAAGGCGGTGTCGTCCGGCAGGATGGGTACGGCCTGCTGGCCGACGATGGCGCCCGCATCGGGTTTGACTTCCATCTGATGAAGCGTGGCGCCGGTCCGGCGCTCGCCCCGCAACACGGCCCAGTTGGTGGGCACCCGGCCACGGTAGGCAGGCAGCAGCGAGCCGTGCATGTTGTAGGCGCCGCGACGGGCGGCACCGAGCACTGCGGCCGACAGCATGTGACGATAGTAGAAGGAGAACAGGAAGTCCGGCGCCAGGGCGGCGAGCCGCTGGAGGACCTCCGGGCTGCTCGGGTCGGCGGGTGTGATGGTCTCGATGCCATGCCGGGCGGCCAACTCGGCTACGCTGGCAAAGAAGATGTTCTCTGCCGGGTTGTCCTGGTGGGTGACCACCAGGCGGACATCCACCCCGTGGGCCAGGAGCACCGAGAGGCAGCGCACCCCGACGTTGTGGTAGGCAAAGACAACGGCTGAAGTCATGGCACCCGGGGCAAATGGAATGCCTGGCGCGGGGGCAGGGCGTCACGGCTTGCCCCTTCCGGTTCCAGGATGGCCTGAACGATGTAGCGTGGCCGTAGCCGCACCTGCTGGTAGATCCGTCCCACATATTCGCCAATCAAGCCCACGGCGAAAAGAAGGATGCCGATCAGGAAGAAGGCGATGCCGAACAGGGAGAACAGTCCTTCCGCTTCCGGACCGACGACAATGCGGCGCACGAGCAGGAAGAGCACGAACAGGGCGGAGAGCGCCGAAAGCAGCATGCCGGCCATCGACACCAGTTGCAGGGGCATCACCGAAAAGGCGGTGAGCAGGTCGAAGTTGAGCCGGATGAGGCTGTAGAGCGAGTACTTGGATTCGCCGGCAAAGCGTTCCTCGTGGCCGATGGGGATCTCGGTCGGGTTCTGGGCGAAGCTGTAGCCCAGCGCCGGGATGAAGGTATTGACCTCCCGGCAGCTGTTGATGGCGTCCACCACGTTGCGGCGGTAGGCACGCATCATGCAGCCCTGGTCGGTGATGCGGATGCGGGTGGTGCGGTCCCGCACCCAGTTCATGGCCTGGGATGCCTTGCGGCGGAAAGCACTGTCCTGCCGCAACTGGCGGATGGTGCCCACGTAGTCGTGGCCTTCCCGGGCCTTGGCGAGCAAGGCCCCGATCTCTTCGGGCGGGTTCTGCAGGTCCGCGTCCAGGGTAACGGCCACCTCGCCGCGGCAGTACTCGAAGCCCGCCATGATGGCCATGTGCTGTCCGGCATTGGCGCCGAACAGGATCACTCGTGTCACCTCCGGCCGCTTCTGGTACTGGGCGGCGAGGATGGCAGCGGAACGGTCCCGGCTGCCGTCATTCACGAAGATCACTTCGTAGTGGGTCCCCAGGCTGTCCAACGCCGGGTAGAGGCGATCGAACAGCGCCTGCAGGCCTTCTTCCTCGTTGAACACGGGGATGATGACGGAGAGCTCGGGCAGGGCGGAGGAAGAGCTGTTCATAGGCAATGCTGGCGAACGATCTGGCACACGGCGTCCACGACCCGGTCCACATCCAGGTCCGCCATGGCGGGAAAGAGCGGGAGTGTAACGATTTCGCGGCCGATTCGCTCGGCGTGGGGAAACTGCCCGTGGTGAAAGCCCAGCCGCCGGTAGGCGGTGAAGAGATGGACGGGCGGGTAGTGCACCCCTACGCCGATTTCCCGGGCGGCCATGGCCCGGATGAAGTCGCCCCGGCTGATTGTCAGCTGTTCCAGGGGCAGGCAGATCTGAAACATGTGCCAGTTGCTCTGGCTGAAATCGGCCAGGGGCAAACCCAGGCCCAACTCCGCTGCCGGGGCTGCGAGAAGTTCCAGATAGCGCCGGGCCAGTTCCCGCCGCCGGGCGGTGAATGCCTCCAGATGCGGCAGTTGCCCCAGACCGATGCGGGCGGCGATGTCGGTCATGTTTGCCTTGCCGCCGATGACCTCCACGTCCATGCCGCCATCCGCATCGCGCACCACGCCCTGCAGGCGCAGCCGCTCGGCGAGGGTGGCTTCGGCTGCGTCGTTCAGTACCAGGCAGCCACCTTCGCCTGTGGTGAGGTTCTTGTTGGCGTGAAAGCTGAAGGAAACCAGATCGCCGCTGGCGCCAATGCGCCGGCCTGCCCACGCTGCGCCCAGGGACTGGGCAGCGTCTTCCACCACCCTCAGGCCGTGCTGCCGTGCCACCGCGTAGAGGGCGTCCCGGTCCACCGGCAGGCCCGCCAGATCCACCGGGATGATGGCCCGGGTCCGGGGTGTGATGGCGGCGGAGAGCAGCGCCGGGTCAAGATTGCGGGTGGAGGGGGCTACATCCACGAACACGGGCGTCGCACCCAGGCGCAGGATCACGTTGGCGGTGGCTGCCCAGGTAAGTGGCGAGGTGATCACCTCGTCACCGGGTTTGACGCCGGCGATCTGCAGGCCGACTTCAAGGGTTGCGGTGCCGGAACTGAACGCGCGGACCGGCCTGCCGCCAAACAGCTCGGACAGGGCTGCCTCGAATGCCCTGACCTGGGGGCCGCTGGTGATCCAGCCGGAACGGAGCACTTCTGCCACGCCTGCGATGGTGGCTTCGTCAATGCTGGGGCGGGTGAAGGGCAGGAAATTCATGAGCGGGCAACCAGGAAGACTCCAACAATGATGAAACCGATGCCGGCCAGCTTGGCTGTGGTAACGGCTTCGCCCATCCAGAAGTGGGCGATGACGGCATTGACCACGTAGCCAATGGACAGCATGGGGTAGGCCACGCTGACTGGCACCCGGGAGAGCGCCATGATCCAAACCACCACGCTGACCACGTAGCATCCCAGGCCGCCCAGGATGTGCGGTTCCAGCCCCAGGCGCAGGGCCATGGGCAGGGCGTTTTCGAGGCTGAACTCGAAGTGGCCGACCGTATTGGTGCCGGCTTTGAGCAATAGCTGGGCCGCGGCGTTGAGCAGCACGCCGGTGAGGATGAGGGCGAAACTCAGTGCAGTCATGGTGCTCAGGGCCGGGTGACGATCACGCGCCGGGTGTCCCGTGCCACGACGCGCATGGGCAGGCCGGAATCGGCCAGCACCGGGAACATGTGGGGCTGCATGATGGCAAAGGGGGCGGTGTCTGTCAGCCAGCGCTGGCGGAATGCGTCCACAGACGGCAGCGCCTTGTGGGGTTCCTGCTCCAGGCCGAAGCCCATCTCGTCGGTGTAGTCCACCAGGGTGACGGGGCGCCCCAGGTAAAAGGTCAGGGTTTGATCGTACATTTTGATGCTGTACAACGGCGAACTGGAGGGCAGCTGGGGTTTCAGTTCCTCGGCGATGTGGTAGGCGGAGTTGGAACGGCTCAGGCTTTCGTGTCCGAGAATGGCACAGGTGCCCGCGATGCCGGCCGCCAGGGCCAGGGCCAGGGCCGACCAGACGGGCTTGCGCTGCCAGTTGAGGGCCAGGGCCAGCACGCTGCCCCCCAGCAGGGTGGCTGCGCCCGCACCGAGCCATTTGGCGTAGGCCCACATCATTGGTCCGGTGGTCTCCACGTCTCCCATTGTCCCCACCCGGGGGGCGAGGGCCACGCCGACGGCGGCCAGCAAGGCAACCGGCAACAGGTGGAGCATCCACTCACGGCGGCTGGTCCGCTGGAACTGCCCCGCCGCCAGCCAGGCCAGCGCAGGGAACATGGGAAGAATGTAGGAGGGCAGCTTCGAGCTGGAAACGCTGAAGAATGCGAATACCAGAATTGCCCAGACGCCCAGCAGCCGATTGGCGGGAAAGCCCGGGCCGTGGGCGCGCCAGCTGCCGGCCAACGCCCGCAGTTGCAGGGTGGTCCAGGGCAGGGCGCCCGCCAGCAGGATGGGCACGAAGTACCAGGCCGGCTGGTAGCGCCGGTGCGCCTTGGTGAGAAAGCGCTCGAAGTGTTCGTGGATGAAGAAGAAGTGAGGGAATTCCGGGTTGGCGATGGAAACCGCCACGAACCAGGGTGAGGTGATGGCCAGGAAGATGGCCAGGCCACGCAACAGTTCCAGCCGTTTCCAGCACGCCAAATCCCGATTCACCAGGCTGAAGACAATGAGTGTTCCGCCGGTGAGCACCAGCGCTGCGATCCCCTTGGACAGTACCGCCAGGGCTAATGCTGCCCAGGTCAGGAGCATCCAGCGTCGGCCTTCCTCCGGGCGGTGCCGGGCGAGCAGGAAGGCGCCCAGTGCCAGTTGCAGAAAGAAGCAGAAGCCCATGTCCAGGGTGTTCATGTGGCCGATGCCCAAATACAGGAAGGACGAGGCGAGGATGGCCGCCGAGAGCACGCCGGCGCTGCCACCGTACAACCGCTGTCCCACGAATGCGGCGAAGACGATCCCGAGAAAACCGGTCAGGGCGGGCCACAAGCGGGCGGTCCACTCATCCTCGCCGAACGTCTTGTAAGCCGCTGCAGTGGCCCAGTATTGCAGGGGGGGCTTCTCGAAATACTTGAGGTCGTTGAGTCGCGGGGTGACCCAGTCGCCGCTGACCGCCATCTCCCGGGCAATTTCGGCATAGCGGCCTTCGTCCGGTTTGATCAGCTTGCGGTAGTCCAGGGTTCCGAACCAAAGCGCCACCATCAGGGCGCCGAGCACGAGCAGCCAGCGGCGGGGCAGGAAGGTTTCAGCCATGCGGAAAACGGTCGGGAATGGAGCGGAAAAAGACGGGGTCAGGCGGGGTCAAACAGGAGCGCGGCGGCGGCCCGTCGCCCTTCGCTGACCAGGATGTTGTAAGTGCGGCAGGCTGCGGGCGTGCTCATCACCTCCACCCCGATGCGGGCCTCGATTAATGGCCGAAGTACGGCCGGGGCCGGAAAGCGTTGCCGGCTGCCCGTGCCCAGCATGACCACCTCGGGTTTCAGGGTCAGCAACTGCTCCAGGTGTGCGGCGGCCAGCCCATCCACCCCGGGGCACCAATCGGGAACCAGGCTGTCGGGCAAGACCACCAGACTGGATTCGAACCGTTCGCCATTGACCATTACATGGCCGGGGCCGTAGCTGTTGATGATGTTCTGGCCGACGGCAAGGTCGCGGTGCAATTTCATGGCGGGTCGCGCTGGTACAGGGGTTGCAGGTGGAGGGGCGGGTCTCCGGGAACCCTTGCTTGCCGCAGGGTTGACGGACAATGTAGCATTATAGCCTTTTTGCTACAGCCTTCCCCGGGCCCCGCCATGAGAGACTTTCCCCGCATCAAGCGCCTGCCGCCCTATGTGTTCAATATCACCGGCGAGCTCAAGATGGCAGCCCGTCGCCGGGGGGAGGACATCATCGACATGTCCATGGGCAACCCGGATGGCGAGACGCCCCGGCACATCGTGGACAAACTGGTGGAGGCCGCGCAGCGGGAGAACACCCACGGCTATTCCCTCTCCAAGGGCATTCCGCGCCTGCGCAAGGCGATCTGTGGCTGGTACGAGCGCCGTTACGGCGTGAGTTTCGATCCGGAGTCCGAGGCGATCGTGACCATCGGTTCGAAAGAGGGTATCGCTCACCTGTGTCTGGCTACGCTGGAGCGTGGAGACATCGTCCTTGTCCCCAATCCCAGCTATCCGATCCACATCTACGGGCCGGTAATCGCGGGGGCGGACATTCGCCATGTGCGCATGACGCCGGACGTGGACTTCATCGCCGAGCTGGATCGGGCATGCAAGGAGTCCTATCCCAAGCCGAAGATGCTGATCCTCAACTTCCCGTCCAACCCGACGGCGTTGTGTGTGGAACTCCCCTTCTTCGAGCGGGTGGTGGCGCTGGCCAAGGAGCACAACCTGATGGTGGTGCACGATCTGGCCTACGCCGATATCGTGTTCGACGGCTGGAAAGCTCCCTCCATCATGCAGGTGCCGGGCGCGCGCGATGTGGCGGTGGAGTTCTTCACCATGTCCAAGAGCTACAACATGGCGGGCTGGCGCATCGGCTACATGGTGGGCAATCCGGAGATTGTGGGGGCGCTGGCGCGGATGAAGAGCTATCACGATTACGGCACGTTTACCCCGATCCAGGTGGCCTCCATCGTTGCACTGGAAGGGCCGCAGGACTGCGTGGAAGAAATCCGCGCCACCTACCAGCGCCGCCGGGATGTGTTGCACAAGGGGTTGGCCGAGGCGGGCTGGGCCACCGAGCTTCCCAAGGCGTCCATGTACATCTGGGCCCGAATTCCCGAACCTTACCGGGCAATGGGGTCGCTGGAGTTCGCCAAGAAAGTGCTGGCGGATGCGAAGGTGGCGGTGAGCCCCGGCGTTGGCTTCGGGGAGTACGGCGATGACCATGTGCGGTTCGCACTGATCGAGAACGAAGAGCGCACCCGCCAGGCTATTCGCGGCATCAAGGAAATGTTCCGCAAAGACGGCCTGCTCTGAAGCTGGCCAAGCTGGGGCTGCCGACGGGTAGCCGTCGGCAAGCATCCTAGGAAACCCATGCAGCCCATACTCAAATCGGCCAAGCTGGCCAACGTCTGCTACGACATCCGCGGTCCGGTGCTGGAACGCGCACGGCAGATGGAGGAAGAAGGCCACAAGATCATCAAGCTGAACATCGGCAATCTGGCGGTGTTCGGGCTGGAACCGCCGGAAGAAATCGTCCAGGACATGATCCGGAACCTGCCCGATGCGGCAGGCTATACGGATTCCAAGGGCTTGTTTGCCCCGCGGAAAGCCATCGTTCACTACTGCCAGCAGAAGCACATTTCGGGCGTGAGCGTGGACGATGTTTATGTGGGCAATGGCGCTTCCGAACTCATCGTGATGAGCCTTAACGCGCTGCTCAACAACGGTGACGAGGTATTGATTCCTGCCCCGGATTACCCCCTCTATACCGGGGCGGTGGCGTTGTCGGGTGGTACGCCGGTGCACTATGTCTGCGACGAGCAATCCGGCTGGTTGCCGGACCTGGCCGACATCCGCCGCAAGATCACGCCCAATACCCGGGCCATCGTGGTGATCAACCCGAACAACCCGACGGGGGCGCTGTACCCCAGGGAAGTTCTGCTGGAGATTGTCGAGGTGGCGCGTCAGCACCAACTCGTAGTGTTTGCTGACGAGATCTACGACAAGACCTTGTATGACGGCAACACCCATACCAGCATTGCCGCGCTGGCAGACGATGTGCTGTTCGTCACCTTCAACGGCCTGTCCAAGAACTATCGCTCCTGCGGTTACCGTTCCGGCTGGATGGTGGTTTCCGGAGAAAAACGCCACGCCCGCGACTACATCGAAGGGCTGAACATGCTGGCCTCGATGCGCCTGTGCTCCAACACACCCGGGCAACTGGCGATCCAGACCGCGCTGGGGGGATACCAAAGCATTGACGAACTGGTGGCGCCGGAGGGGCGGTTGACCCGGCAACGCAATCTGGCGGTGGACATGCTCAACAGCATGCCCGGGGTCAGTTGTGTCAAACCCAAGGCAGCGTTGTACTGTTTCCCGCGGTTGGACCCCAAGGTCTATCCGATTCAGGACGATCAGCAGTTCATTCTGGAGTTGCTGCAGGAAGAGAAGATCCTGTTGGTTCAGGGTACCGGCTTCAACTGGCCGGATTCGGACCACTTCCGCCTGGTGTTCCTCCCGCACGAGGATGACCTGAAGGTGGCTTTGGGTCGTCTGGATCGTTTCCTCTTTCATTACCGCAAGCGGCACGGTACGGCATGAGGATGAATGCCGGGCTTGGCGTCCGATGGGTGCCCTGCGGTGCTGCTTTCGTCCTTCGCGCGGGGGACGAGCAGTGGGCTTGACGCTCCTGCAAGTCACCGCCGACGACGGCGCGTTGGTGGCCCCCGAGTGGCTGGCTCGGGCAGAAGGTGTGCATCGGCAACTGCGGCCCGGACTACCCCGCGATTACGTGGGGCGCTTGCAAACGGTGTTTGCAGGGGGCGGGCGGCTGGTGTTGGCTGCCGAGGAAAACGCAGTTCGCGGTTTGGCTTTGTGGCGTCTGGTGGAGAACACCTACGAAGGGCGCCGTTTGTATGTGGATGATTTGGTGACCGACGCCGCGTTCCGCTCGACGGGCGTGGGGCGGGCATTGCTGGGCTGGCTGGAGGCGCGTGCCCGGCAACTGGATTGTGATGTACTTGCGTTGGATTCCGGCGTGCAACGGGCCGGAGCCCATCGCTTTTATTTTCGGGAGGGAATGCAGATTCCCTCGTTCTGCTTCAGGAAGGCATTGAAATGAAACCCATCAACGTTGGTCTGCTTGGCATCGGCACGGTCGGTGGCGGCACGTTTTCCGTTCTTACCCGCAACCAGGACGAGATCGCTCGTCGTGCAGGCCGGCCAATCCAGATTACCGTGGTGGCGGATCGGGACCTGGAGCGGGCACGTGCGCTGACGGGGGGCTCGGTGCGCTTGACGGACGACGCCTTCAGCGTCGTGGCTGATCCGGAAGTGGATATCGTGGTCGAGTTGATCGGCGGCTATGGCGTGGCCCGGGAACTGGTGCTGGCCGCCATCGCCAACGGTAAACACGTGGTGACCGCGAACAAGGCGTTGCTGGCCGTGCACGGTACCGAGATTTTCCGCGCCGCCCAGGAGAAGGGGGTCATGGTTGCCTTCGAGGCCGCCGTTGCCGGGGGGATCCCCATCATCAAGGCCTTGCGCGAAGGGCTGACCGCCAACCGCATCGAATGGCTGGCGGGGATCATCAACGGCACGACCAACTACATTCTCTCCGAGATGCGGGACAAGGGCCTGGCTTTTGCCGACGTGCTCAAAGAAGCGCAGCGACTGGGCTATGCCGAAGCGGATCCGACCTTTGATATTGAGGGCGTGGATGCTGCCCACAAGCTGACCATCATGAGTGCGATCGCCTTCGGTATCCCGATGCAGTTTGACAAGGCCTATGTGGAAGGCATTACCAAGCTGGAGGCGGCCGACATCCGTTACGCTGAGCAACTGGGGTACCGGATCAAGTTGCTCGGAATTACCCGCCGGACGACCGAAGGTGTGGAGCTGCGTGTGCATCCGACGCTCATCCCCGCCAAGCGCCTGATCGCCAACGTGGAAGGCGTGATGAATGCGGTATTGGTCAAAGGGGACGCGGTGGGCTCAACCCTCTACTACGGTCGCGGAGCGGGGGCTGAGCCGACGGCCAGCGCCGTGATTGCCGACCTGGTTGATGTAACGCGCTTGCACACGGCCGACCCGGAGCACCGGGTTCCGCATCTGGCGTTCCAGGCGGATCAGATGACCGATGCGCCGGTGCTGCCGGTCGGCCAGGTGCAGACGGCTTACTACCTGCGCATGCGTGTGGAAGACAAACCGGGGGTGCTGGCGGACATCACTCGCATTCTGGCTGACCAGAGCATTTCGATCGACGCAATGCTGCAGCGGGAGCCGGAGGAGGGCGAACAGCAAACCGACATCATCATCCTCACCCACCGGACGGTGGAAGGGAACATGAATGCCGCCATCGCCAAGATCGAATCGCTGCCCGTGGTGGCGGGTTCGGTCAATCGGATTCGCCTTGAAGAACTCCAGTAAGCCGCGACCGCGCGACCTGTGTAGGGACTGCTGATGAAGTACATCTCCACCCGCGGCCAGACGCCGCCGAAGACATTTACCGAGATACTGTTGGGCGGCCTGATGCCCGACGGGGGTTTGGCGTTGCCCGAGGTCTACCCGCGCCTGACGGCGGACGAACTCTCCGCCATGCGTGCCATGAATTACCGCGATCTTGCCTTCGCGGTGCTCTCGCGGTTTGCGGATGACATCCCCGCAGAGGATCTGCGGGCGCTGGTTGATCGGACTTACACCGCCCAAGTGTATTGCCACACGCGTGCAGGGGAAGAAGCGGAAGCCATCACGCCGCTCAGGCAGTTGGCGCCGGGACTCTACATTCAGGAACTCTCCAATGGGCCCACCCTGGCGTTCAAGGACATGGCCATGCAGCTGCTGGGCAACCTCTTTGAGTATGCCTTGGCGAGGACGGGCGAGACGCTGAACATACTCGGTGCCACTTCCGGGGATACCGGATCAAGCGCCGAGTATGCGATGCGGGGCAAGCGGGGCATCAAGGTCTTCATGCTCTCGCCCCATGGGAAGATGAGCCGTTTCCAGACGGCACAGATGTTCAGCCTGCAAGATCCGAATATCTTCAACATCGCCGTGCGCGGAGTATTCGACGATGCCCAGGACATTGTGAAGGCGGTGTCCAACGACCACGCCTTTAAGGCCCGGTACCGGATCGGGACGGTCAACTCGATCAACTGGGCACGCGTGGCTGCGCAGGTGGTGTATTACTTCAAAGGATATTTTGCCGCGTCCCGGAGCAATGACGAGCACGTCAGTTTTTCGGTGCCGTCAGGCAATTTCGGCAACGTGTGCGCAGGCCACATTGCGCGGATGATGGGGTTGCCGATCCGGCAACTGATCGTGGCTACGAATGAGAATGACGTGCTGGATGAGTTTTTCCGCACAGGCGTCTATCGTCCCCGCGGCACGGCCGAGACGCACCACACCAGCAGTCCGTCCATGGATATCTCCAAGGCATCGAATTTCGAGCGCTTCATCTTCGATCTGGTCGGTCGGGATGGAGAAGAGGTTGCCAGGCTGTGGGCGGCGGTGGATGCGGGGGGGGAGTTCGACCTCTCCCGCACACCCTACTTCGAGCGGGTGGCGGAGTTTGGCTTCTATTCCGGCGCCAGCAGCCACGCAGACCGGCTGGCGACGATTCGCCGGGTGTGGGAGCACTATGGCGTGATGGTCGACACGCATACCGCCGATGGCATCAAGGTTGGGCTTGAGCAGCGCGAGGCGGGGGTTCCCCTTGTTTGTCTCGAGACTGCTCAGCCCACCAAGTTTGAGGAAACGATTCTTGAGGCGCTTGGCCGCGAACCTGAGCGGCCAGGAGCGTTGCTAGGGCTGGAAAGCCTGCCTCAACGGTTCGAGGTGATGGATCCAAATGTGGAGGCGATCAAGGCTTACATTGCGGCGAGCGTTTGAGATATTCCCTGGAGGCCGCGACGGGGTGGCCTCCGGGTCTTGCACTGCGGAACAAATCTGCGGGTGGCTTATAGGGTCTGGTGATCGACGTTGCCAGTTAAGCGTGTGGGCGGAAGCGGTGTTCCGCGTTTACCCTGATTCCCGAGTAGTGAAATCCTTGTCGAGGATCAAGGGACCTTCTTGTCGGACATGGTCTATTTGTTACAAACAAATATATTAGATCGCGGTAACGACATTAATAAGGAGGTTGGCCATGTTGACGTTGCAGGATTGCATTGAGTTGTCCGAGTTGGATGAGGCGGAAATTCTCGCGATTGCCGAGCATGAGCATATCCCGGAGATGGTGGCCTTGGAGATGGGCAACTACTTGGTTCACAGTCCGGAAGGCGAGAGAAGAATCAAGCGGATGATCGTGGATGACATTGACGCAGCCCGGGAGCGGCATGATCGGCGCGAAGTTGTGCGGCTCAAGGCAGTGTTGCGTCATTTTGTGACGGAGCATGCCGCGTGCCAGTGACCTGACTGAAGCGTTGAGTCCGGCTGAATGAGTCAGGCCGGAGGAAGAGAACCTTCCTCCGGCCTGTTTGTTTGGGTCGTATGACTTCGTTGGGATTGAGTGGAGCCGGTATTGGGTGCGAAGCTGTCAGTTCAAAGGTAAATCACAGCGGGGAAGACCGTGATGGCAAGCAGGAACACGAGCCATTCAAGGCCGTGGCGTGCCAGAAACCCGGTGAAGTGGAGTACCAGCACGGTAATCGCCACCACGTAATACAAAATGAACCACATCCCCAATACTCCCCGAATTATGATTTTATCAACTGACCCTTTTATACCATACTAATCCAGCCTCTCGGCTGTCGGGTGGCTCGGGCGCGACCTTAACCTTCCACATGGCGTAAGGAGAGATCCACGGCGTGGACGTCCTTGGTCAGGCTGCCGATGGATATCCTGTCCACGCCTGTTTCCGCAATGGCTCGTACCCTTTCGAGATTTACCCCTCCGGAAGCTTCAAGCGCAGCACGTCCCTTGTTCAGCGCAACAGCCTCGCGCATCTGATCAAGCGACATGTTGTCGAGCAAAATCATCTTAGCGCCCGCTTCCAGCGCTTCCCGAAGCTGGTCGAGGGTCTCGACCTCAACCTGGATAAATACATTGCTCGGGGCAATTTCCCGCGCTTGCTGCAGCGCCCGGGGAATGCTCCCGGCAGCGATGATGTGGTTTTCCTTGATCAGAATGCCATCGAACAAGCCCAGACGGTGATTGGTGCCGCCGCCTACGCGCACCGCATGCTTCTGTGCCAGGCGCATTCCGGGGAGCGTTTTGCGCGTATCCACGATCTTGGCTTGCGTGCCTGCGACAGCGTTAACAAAACGTCGAGTCGCCGTTGCGGTCCCGGACAACAGTTGCAGGAAATTCAGGGCGGCTCGTTCAGCAGAGAGGAGTGCGCGGGTGTCGGCGTGGATGTCGCACAGAGTCTGGCCTGCTTCAACCGCATCGCCATCCTGAGCGTGCCAAATGATCGAGGCATCCCTGTCCAGGGCTTCAAAACAGGCGTCGAACCATGCCGTTCCACATAACACGGCGTCTTCCCGGGATATGACCCTTCCTTGGGCCGGCCGGCTGGCAGGGGTGAGGCGGGCGGTGAGGTCACCGGTGCCGATATCTTCGGATAAGGCTGCAGCCACATCCCGCTGAACGGCTATTGCAAATTGATCTGTTAGGCTCATGCGCGAAATCTGAGTTTGATGGGGAATTTTAGCATCCGGGCTGTCCGTGGCCCCAAGCCGTGCGCGAAATTTCACAGCTTCAGCGTGTGGCACGCCAGTAGTTTGCCAAGTTTGGTGGGTGCCAGACTTGCGTGGCAAGTATGTACTCTACTTTGTGGATATGTCTCGGTAACTTCTTGGGGAAAATCCTTGCAATTGTGAGGGATCCCCGGGGCTGAGCGCGATTACGTGGATGCTGGGGGAGATGTAGCAATCCAGCTATAATTGATTTTTTTCCAGCGAGAGAGGCTTGAGAATGGGACTGGATCGGGTGCCTTCCGGCAAAGACCTGCCTAACGATTTTAATGTGGTGATCGAGATCCCGATGCATGCGGAACCGATCAAATATGAAGTAGATAAGGATTCTGGTGCGATTTTTGTCGATCGCTTCATGTCCACAGCCATGCATTATCCCTGTAACTACGGCTACATTCCGCACACTATCGCCGGGGACGGAGATCCTGTGGACGTGCTGGTGGTTTCTCAGTTTGCGTTGCCTCCAGGCGTAGTGGTGCGCTGCCGCCCGGTTGGCATGCTCAAGATGACCGATGAGGCGGGTGATGATGCGAAACTGCTGGCTGTGCCGGTGGACAAGCTCACGCCTATGTATCGTAGCGTGGAATCCCCCCGGGACTTCCCTCAGATCATCCTTGATCAGATCTCCCACTTCTTCGAGCACTATAAGGATCTCGAGCCGGGTAAGTTTGTCAAGGTCTTGGGCTGGGTGGGCTCCGAGGATGCCAAGAAGGAAATTCTTGAAGGCGTCGACCGTTTCCAAGCTGCCAAGGATAAGCCGGCGTTCTGAGCGGCGCTGATGGGGGTGATGGTGTTTGAGAGAATGCCCCGCGGCCGCGGGGCATTTTCGTTGGGTCGTCCTCTTGCTGGGGAAGGCAGGATCGACCAATATCCGACACTAGGGTGCCTTGACAATTCCCGTGCGGGCGAGCATCAGTCGTCCGGTCCAGCGAATGCCCTGACAGCATAATAAGGAGTGTGTGAGATGAAGAAGATTGAAGCGATTATCAAGCCGTTCAAACTGGATGAAGTGCGGGAGGCTTTGTCGGAGATTGGGGTAACCGGGCTGACCGTGTGTGAAGTGAAGGGTTTTGGGCGCCAGAAAGGTCACACGGAGCTCTACCGCGGGGCAGAGTACGTGGTGGATTTCCTCCCGAAGATCAAGGTAGAGATCGTAGTGGCTCAAAGTGTTGTGGATATTGCCATTGAAGCCATCGTCAAAGCGGCGCGCACCGGGAAGATCGGTGACGGGAAAATCTTCGTCACTTCGGTGGAGCAGGTGGTGCGAATCCGTACTGGCGAGACCAACGAGGCTGCTATTTGATCGCGGAACAGTCGCTCGGGCTGGTTAAAGGCTCGAGCGGTTGGGTGTCTACGGATTGCAGTCAGTTGTGCGATGAGCGGGTTGGCGGTGCCGAGTGGGGCCCCTCAGCAATACGAGCAGGGCACCGCTCCCGCCATCCGCGGCCCGAGTCTGGCAGTACGCCAAGACCTCATCTCTGCGGGCGAGCCAAGCCTGCACCAAGGTTTTCAGCACGGGTTCGCGTCCGGGAGAGCGTAGACCTTTTCCATGGATGATTCGGACGCATCGTAGTTGCCTGTGCAGGCACTCAACGAGGAATTGCGCCACCAGTTCTCGGGCTTCCACACGATTTGCGCCATGCAAATCCAGTTCAGCCTGAATCGTCCAGCGTCCGCGGCGGAGATCCTTGAGCGTGTTCTGGCTGACCCCCACCCGGGCAAAGGCGGCTTCCTCTCCCCCCTCAAGAAGCAACTCCACCGGTAACGGTGCGTGCAGAGACTCGTGCAAGGTCTCGTGTTCATCGCGCCAACGTTGGCGCGGGATGGGGAGGGGCGGAGGCGGTTCGTGATGTACCCGGTTGAAGCGCAGGGGTTTCGTCCCGGTTACGTGCTGACGAAAAAGTTTCAGATCCTCTTCCGTGGGGCGGCGGACGCGCTTCATTTCTGCTTTCACGGGACAGGGAGGTCACGATGAGTCGCTGACTGGGCGTCCGAATTTAACTGCCCAGTCAGCCAGTTCCTTTAACCGCTTTGTCCATCCAGGTAACGCTCGGCGTCGAGAGCTGCCATGCAACCAGTACCTGCGCTTGTGATGGCTTGTCGGTAGATGTGGTCCTGAACGTCTCCTGCCGCAAAAACCCCGGGTATGCTGGTTTGGGTTGCGTTGCCCTCCCTGCCGCCTTGGGTCACGAGATACCCGTTTTCCATCTCCAGTTGCCCGATGAACAGCTCAGTGTTGGGCTGATGCCCAATGGCAATGAATACCCCCATCAGAGGAATGTCCTGGGATTCCTTGCTCTCCAGATTCCGAATGCGCATGCCTGTTACGCCCGAGTCGTCGCCCAGCACTTCCTCAAGCACGCTGTCCCACAGAATCGTGACTTTCCCGGCTGCTTCTTTCTCAAACAGCTTGTCCTGAAGGATTTTCTCGCTTCTAAACTTGTTTCGCCGATGCACAACAGTGACGTGGCTGGCAATGTTGGACAGGTAAAGGGCTTCTTCTACAGCGGTGTTCCCGCCACCGATCACGGCTACGGGCTGGTTGCGATAGAAGAAACCATCACAGGTGGCGCATGCGGAAACGCCCCTGCCCTTGAATGCTTCTTCAGAAGGGAGCCCGAGGTAGCGGGCTGTTGCACCCGTGGCGATGATCAGTGCATCGCACGTATATTCCCCGGCGTCCCCAATCAACTTGAAGGGCCGCTGCTGCAGCAAGGCTGTATGGATGTGATCAAATATTATTTCGGTATTGAAGCGCCGTGCATGCTCCTCAAATCGGCTCATCAACTCGGGTCCTTGTACCCCCTGCGCGTCAGCGGGCCAGTTATCCACTTCTGTAGTGGTCATTAGTTGCCCGCCTTGAGCGAGTCCTGTGACGAGCACCGGCGAAAGATTGGCACGGGCTGCATACACGGCCGCGGTATAGCCGGCCGGGCCTGAGCCAAGGATGAGCAGACGGGCGTGACGGGGGGCGGACATCAGATGCAACTCCTGGAGTTAGGCGTATAAGAACTGCTCCGGCCACTTCGTTGGGAATCGAGCTGATTCATACCAAGGCCGGCGAGGCTGGCAATTATAACCGGCCCTGTTCCCCTCGGTGCCCCGAGCAGAATTTCGCCGGGAGGCGAGGGGGCGGAAATATTGCGAGGCAACTGAATTTATTGCAAAGAGACTTTTAGCGGGTAAACTAAAGTTTGCAGGCAGCAAGCCCGTAAATTCGAGAAGCCAAGGCAATATTCGTCGCTTTCGTGAGAACTTAGAACACCGAGGGAGTCTTTTGATGTCCGCCCATCACCCCGTATCGCTTACCGCTCTGCGCACTTTTCCGATTTTCCACTCGCTTGCCGATGATCGGCTGGAGCCGATTGCCAAGGTGGCGATGCTGCGCCGGGTGCCGCGAGGCTCTGCGGTTGTGCATGCGGGTGACAAGACTGACTATGTGTATTTTGTTCTGTCAGGCAGCCTCAAAGTGTTGGTGAGCGACGAGGAAGGGCGGGAGGTGATCCTGAACATGCTCGGGGCGGGGGATTTGTTCGGCGAGATGGGGGTGCTCGACGAAAACCCCAGATCAGCGACGGTGTTGGCGGTTACGCCGGCTGATCTGGTTGTGATGTCGAAGAACGACTTCAAGCAATGCTTGGCTGAGAACTTTGATGTTGCGCTACATATCATGCGTAGCTTGGTAGCACGCTTGCGGAGTGCCGACCGCAAGATTGAGACGCTGGCGCTGATGGATGTATATGGGCGAGTGGCCAGGCTGCTTCTCGACATGGCCGAGACTGTGGATGGCCGTCAAGTGGTGACCCGAAAGATTTCCAAGCAGGATATTGCCAAGATGATCGGCGCCTCCCGGGAAATGGTGAGCCGGGTCATGAAAGACTTGCATCTTCAGGGGTTGATTGAAGAGGCGGACGGCAAGATCTACCTCAACGACAACATCCAGTCCGTGTGAGTGCAGGTGTAGTGCGTATGAAAGTTGTTCGCACATTCTAATAATTTACTTTAGAAGTAGCGTACAACCTGCCGCATTTTCCAGTCTTTTGTGCCGAGGAGCGTCGGGGCTTCTCGGCTATAATCGTTGACATCAATAAGCCTCCACTAGGCAGGTTTTCGCGATGACAACGCTTATTCAGGCTCTGCGCTTTCCTTTTTGGCGTAGCAAGCGCTCAGATCGACCCAGTATTCAGCCGTTGCCGGAGAAGATCGTTGCCTTGTTGTTCGAGGCCCGGTGGCTGCTGCTTGCGGCATTCACGATTTTCCTGATTCTGGCGTTGGGAGGCTACCATCGGGATGATCCCGGATGGTCTCACTCTGCTGCGGGCGCGCGCGTGATCAACCCTGGCGGGCGGTTTGGTGCCTGGTTGGCCGATGTGCTGCTTTACTTGTTCGGCCTGTCCGCTTGGTGGTGGGCTGGGCTGTTCGCCATCTTCATCATCTGGGGTTACAAACGACTTCACTCGGCGTTTGCGGCTGAACGGCGTCCGTTCTTGATCGCGATGAGTGGCTTTTTCTTGGTTCTGGGGGCGAGCTGCGCGCTGGAGTCTGTGCGCTTCTACAGGCTCAGTGCCACTTTACCGTTTGCTGCGGGTGGTGTCGTGGGGCAGGAGTTTGGTGCGCTTGTCACCGCTTTGCTGGGCTTCACTGGAGGAACGCTGATCCTCCTCGCCTGCTTCGCTGCGGGGGTGACGGTGCTGTTCGGGCTTTCGTGGATAGGTTTGGTCGAGGGGGTTGGCGGGCTGCTGGAGGACGGTTGGTCCTGGGTAACCAATATGCTGCGCGACCGGCGGGATCGGGCTTCTGGCCGGGAGAAGGCCATGGCGCGCGAGGCCCACATGCAGGGCAAGGTAGATTCGTCCGTGGCGGACCAAAGAGAGATGGTCCCAGTGGCGGGGGAGGCGCCTGCGCCGGCGGTGAAACCCCTGCGCCAGCGGGCAAAGGAAAGACTGAAGCCGCTCATGCGGGACGTGGTTGAAGGTCCGTTGCCACCCCTGAATCTATTGGATGAGCCCAAGCGCGATGTGGAACCACCTTCCGCCGAAACCCTGGAACTGACCTCTCGACTTATCGAACGCAAGCTTGCGGACTTCGGTGTTGAGGTCAAAGTCCTTGCCGCTTATCCCGGGCCGGTGATTACCCGCTATGAAGTTGAACCGGCGGTGGGGGTCAAAGGCAATCAGGTGGTGAATCTGGTCAAGGACCTCGCTCGTGCTCTCTCGGTGGTGAGTATTCGGGTGGTGGAAACCATTCCGGGCAAGTCGTGCATGGGGCTGGAGATTCCCAATCCTCATCGGCAAACTGTGCGGCTGTCCGAGGTGCTGTCCGCGAAGGTGTATCAGGAATCCCAGTCGACGCTTACCTTGGCGATGGGCAAGGATATCGGGGGGCAGCCTGTGGTTGCCGACCTTGCCCGGATGCCCCATGTATTGGTTGCAGGCACGACCGGTTCAGGCAAATCGGTTGCGATTAACGCCATGATTCTGAGCCTGCTGTACAAGGCGGAGCCAGAAGAGGTGCGCGTGATCATGGTGGACCCCAAGATGCTGGAACTCTCGGTATACGAGGGAATCCCGCATCTGTTGGCGCCTGTGGTGACTGACATGAAGCATGCCGCCAACGCGCTCAATTGGTGCGTAGGTGAAATGGAGCGGCGTTACAAGCTCATGTCGGCCTTGGGAGTGCGTAATCTGGCGGGCTACAACGTCAAGGTGGGGGAAGCGCTTGCGGCGGGGAACCCGATCGGTAACCCCTTTTCCCTGACTCCCGAGGCACCGGAGCCACTACAGAAGTTGCCTTGCATTGTGGTCGTGATCGATGAACTGGCCGACCTGATGATGGTTGTCGGCAAGAAGATTGAAGAACTGATTGCTCGTTTGGCCCAGAAAGCGCGGGCGGCGGGAATCCATTTGGTTTTGGCGACTCAAAGACCGTCGGTGGACGTGATCACGGGTTTGATTAAGGCGAATATCCCCACTCGTGTGGCTTTCCAAGTTTCGAGCAAGGTGGATTCCCGCACGATTCTGGACCAAATGGGCGCTGAGTCTCTCTTGGGGCAGGGCGATATGCTCTATTTGGCACCGGGAACTGGGTTGCCGAGGCGGGTGCATGGTGCGTTTGTGGCTGATGATGAGGTTCATCGAGTGGTGGAGTTCCTGAAAACAACAGGAGCGCCTGACTACGTGGATGGAATCCTGAGCGGGGGCGGGGTCGGAGATGAGGGGGGCGACTTCGGCCTGGATGGCGATCGAGCAGATGAGACTGATCCCCTTTATGACCAAGCGGTCGAGGTGGTACTTAAGACGCGCCGCCCATCCATTTCCCTGGTGCAGCGGCACTTGCGTATCGGCTACAACCGGGCTGCAAGGCTAATCGAGGATATGGAGCGGGCGGGGCTGGTGTCACCGATGGGCTCAAACGGCAATAGAGAAGTCTTGGTGCCGCCCCGCGAAGAGTGACAACGTTTCTCGCGGTTGTAGCGTTAATCCCGTGTTTGGTCGTCCAACGGGAGTGTGTTGTGCTGAGAAGATTGAAAATGGGCCGAGGTGTCAGGGCGGGTGTTTTGTGGTTTGGCGTTTTGCTGGCGTTACCGGCTCTCGCTCAGAATCAGAATGTCAGTGCCATGGCGCAGCTGAAGGCCTTCGCGGAAAAAACGCGTAGTGGTCGCGCGGACTTCCAGCAGGTTGTGGTAAGCCGATCGGGTAGAAAGCCGCAGCAGTCTTCCGGGTCATTTGCCTTTTCTCGGCCAGGAAAGTTTTTCTGGGCGTATGAGAGACCCTACTCACAGGTTCTTGTTGGGGACGGGGAAAAGCTTTGGTCCTTCGACAAGGATCTCAATCAGGTCACTGTTAAAAAGCAGGGGCAGGCGCTGGGTAACAGTCCTGCATCCATCCTCGCAGGCGAAAGCGCCCTTGAGCGCAATTTCATCCTTAAGGATATCGGGGATCGGGAAGGGCTCGAATGGGTGGAAGCACGCCCACGCTCGAAGGAGGGGGCTTTCGACGTGGCGCGCTTTGGATTTCGCGATGGCCAGCTTCGGGCCATGGAACTCGAGGATAACTTTGGCCAAACTACCCATGTTTCGTTTTCAGCGTTCGAACGAAACGTTTCCCTCGACCCTGGCTTGTTTAAGTTCGCCCCCCCGAAAGGGGCTGACATCATTGGCGAATGACACGCACAGATCGTAGACGGTCCCCTTCATATCTTGAAAGACAAGCCCATCACCGTTAGAAATGACTGATGGCATGCCTTGCATAGATATTGACGGCTACCCGGTATTAAACGCATGCGGAATGTGCGCCATGTACGTACACCGACCATATGACCACAGTGTGGGCACTTTACCCGTACCAAGTTGACGGAATGAACCAATTTATTTTCTCCCGAGAAGTGCTTAGTGAAATTTTTGCTCAAGTCTATCTTAGACAACTCCGTTAATCACGCGCCGGGATGCGTTTTGCCCACCTTATTGAGTGTCTAACTAGCTGAGTTGTAAACGAAAAAACCCCTGCAGTTGCAGGGGTGTGACGGGCGCCGCGCGACTTTGTGGGTTACTGCAGTTGCTGTACGCCGGCCAACACCCAGCCGGTTGAGCCGGAAATGGGTTTGGTCAGATGCCAGATTTCATCAACGGACTCGGGTGCCGCATCGTCTTCGCGAATACGACCGGTATATCGGACGCTGGCGATATAACGGGTCTTGTCTTCGACGACCTCGACCAACTCGGCGTGAATCTCCAACACGTCTGTACGCTGTTGAACTCCAACGCGTTCCGAGATATTCATTCGAAGTTCGGCAAACATCTCAGGTGTCGTAAATTCCCGAAGGTCGTCCAAATTGCCGGCGTCATTAGCTGCTTGCAAGCGGATGTACTGCACCTTCGCATTGCGAAGAAAGCTTTCAGCATCGAACCCTGAAGGAATATTGGTAGTCAGTGCAGACGAGCCTGAGGACGAGGTTCCTTGCGGAGGAAAAACCGCGTCGTAGGACGAGGAGGAGCGGCTGCCGTTTCCGCTGCCAGAATACTGTAGTGCTCCGTTTGGAATCGGAGCCTGCCCGGCAGTTCTGCGCTTGAGGAAATACCCAAGCGCAACAACCACGATCCCTGCCAACAATATCACCATCATCAGCGACGCGAGTTCTTCCCCGAAGCCGAAGTGGGAGGCCAATGCTGCCAGGCCCAAGCCAGCCGCGAGCCCCGCCAGAGGCCCCATCCAAGACCGCTTGGGCTGAGCCTGCTGCGTTGCAGCGGTAGCATTGCTGCGGCTCGTCGTAGCGGCTGGATTGGCAATGGGCGCCTGTGGAGGCGCAGCATTGGGAGAGCGGTCCGGAACACTCATTTCTCTCTGCATCCCGGAGGACTTCCCGCCACCAAGACGCTTAGCAGCATCTGCATC
>JRYG01000283.1_pt1 | contig 44451 bp, 40 predicted proteins | sample 235341 | NCBI WGS metagenome assembly JRYG01 (sample SAMN03074218, study PRJNA261478) | activated sludge metagenome | biome: Wastewater Treatment Plant; feature: Wastewater; material: Activated sludge; isolation source: activated biomass of a wastewater treatment plant treating hydrocarbon... ...
GGCAGACGGAACAGGGTCGAGGCCGGCAGGCCGAGGGCTTCACGCGCCTTGGCGGTCAGGCCACGGCCAATGATCAGCGGGATACGGCCGCCAGCACGGACTTCGTCGAGGATGACGAGGGTCTTGAGCTGGGATTCGGCGATCACGGCACCGTTCTTGGTGGCGGTGACCTTGCCGGTGGCGCCGTCAACCTTCAGTTCGATCTCGTCGCCCATGTCCATCTGACCGGCGTCGATTTCGATCGGCAGGGCGCCGGCATCTTCCATCGTGTTGAAGAAGATCGGAGCGATCTTGGAGCCCAGGCAGACGCCGCCGAAACGCTTGTTCGGGACGAAGGGGATGTCTTCGCCGGTGAACCACAGCACGGAGTTGGTGGCGGACTTGCGGGAAGAACCGGTACCGACCACGTCACCGACGTAGGCGATCAGGTTGCCCTTGGCAGCCAGCTTTTCCAGTTGCTTGATCGGGCCGCGGGTACCCGGCTCGTCGGCTTCGATACCCGGACGCGGGTTCTTCAGCATGGCCAGGGCGTGCAGCGGGATGTCCGGGCGCGACCAGGCATCCGGCGCCGGCGACAGGTCGTCGGTGTTGGTTTCGCCGGTGACCTTGAAGACGGTCAGCTTCTGCGAAGCCGGTACTTCCGGACGCGAGGTGAACCACTCGGCGTCGGCCCACGACTGCATGACGGCTTTGGCGTTGGCGTTGCCGGCCTTGGCCAGCTCGGCAACATCATGGAAATAGTCGAACACCAGCAGTGTCTTCTTCAGGCCTTCGGCAGCGGCAGCTCCGCATTCGCCGCAAGCCAGCAGGTCGATCAGCGGTTTGACGTTATAGCCGCCCAGCATGGTGCCGAGCAGTTCGGTCGCCGTGACTTTGGAGATCAGGCTGCAGGACTCCTCGCCCTTGGCAACCTTGGCCAGGAACTCGGCTTTGACCTTGGCTGCGTCATCCACGCCAGCCGGAACGCGATAAGTAATCAACTCGACCAGGGCGGCTTCCTCGCCAGCCGGCGGATTCTTCAGCAGGGCGACCAACTCGGTGGTCTGTTGCTTCGACAGGGGCAAGGGGGGGATGCCGAGGGCTGCACGCTCTGCAACGTGGGCACGGTAAGCTTCTAGCACGGCTGGATCCTTTCTTTGACGAACGGCTGGAATAGGGTGGTTGTGGCTTGCGGCACGGGAACAGGCTGGCGCCGCGGGCCCGACATTTTAAGCCTTTTTGTACTTCTCGCCCCAAACGCGTGGGGAAGTCGAAGCCGCGTCCCTCCGGACGACGAGCTCGCATTCTTTGGGCTCTTTTGTCTTATATATGTTATCTATTAATTGTTGGTTTGTGTAAGGTGATTTTTCCCCACAGAGCTCGATCGAGTACCTTTGACAGCACTGATCACGGGCGGCTTTCTGCCGTTAAAGTCCGGAGGAGCCGTCATGGTGCTGCGACTCAAGCATGGAGCATGCTTCATCAAGAGGTGAGGTGATGTGGATCCGGTACGTCATTCAAACACCCCGGTTCGTGTGGACACCGCTGCATTCTTCTTGTCTAGGCGTATAGCGGGCGTCCGTGAAAGGTTTGGTTGTTTTCTTGCGGCGCTGAGGCACACTCTGCGCCGGTTAAGGTGTATCTGGCTCGAAGTTCGGGCGATGCACCCGATATGCGATTCGGAAAATCTCACAGGAAGGGGATAACGGGCGTGTCAGCGTATGCGCGAAAGTGGAGAGAGGCCGCTCATGCACCATCTGGACTGGGAGAGCAGGCCAGGAAGATGGCTCGAGACTTGTCGCTGTCTGCATTGGCCCGTCTGCAGCGGCGTGGGGAAGAGCGCTTTCTCCGAAATCTGTATTGTCACTATGTGTTTGACGATCAACTGAAGGAGTTCGAGCAGATCGTCGTCAGGCTCAAGCAATTGGGCACGTTCGTGGATACGCCCACCTGTGTAGCCATGGCAAAGGGGGAGCGTCCGATCGATGGCGCTTACTTCCACCTCTCCTTTGATGATGGCTTTAAGAATAACTTTGCCAATGCGGCTCCAATTTTGCATCGCCATCGCGTCCCTTGCATGTTTTTTGTGCCCTCGGGACTGATCGGCGCAGATTGGGAAACGACGGCAGACTATTGCCTGAATACGGCCGAGTATCGGGCTGTGATCGAAATGGCATCGTGGGATGATCTTCGCAGAGCGCAGGATCTTGGCTTCGAGATTGGCTCCCACACGCGCACGCATGCGCGGTTTTCCCAGATTTCGTCTGACCCCGTCCGGATGCGCGATGAAATTGCTGGCTCAAAAGTAGAGCTCGAGCAGTATCTTGGTGCGCCGTGTGACTATATATCGTGGCCATTCGGGAAACCGAGTGATGCGGACCCCGCGTCTCTTGGTTTCGTTACAACCGCCGGCTATCGTGCCTGCTTTGGTGCATACCGGGGCACGGTCAGGCCAGGGGAGACCGATATTTTCAGCATCCCTCGCCACCACTTTGAGGCGCAGTGGCCGATTTCCCATATTCAATACTTCGCTCAAGGCAACCGAGAGTCCTGAATAACCGGCTTCACTCAACGCTCCATGCGTCCCGGCGGCTTACCTCTGATGCGAAGTGCGTTTCTCAGCCAAAGTAACCGATGCAGATTGTTCATACCATCGCCCACTTAAGCTTGAAGACGGGGGGCACTGCCCGCTGCGTACCGCCCTTGTGTGATCATCTGGCATCGGCGGGTGTGGGGGTTGATCTCGTCACTCAAGTTCAATCCGCTGCGGCCCCGGTTTATCCAAGGTGCTCTAACGTTGGATTGAGGTTGGTGTGGGCGGAAAACCGAAGGCAGCGACTTGGGAACTTTGAGCTGACGCTCGAACAATTGGCAAACCGGCCCAAAGGCGTGTCACTGATTCACGACCATGGTGTCTGGCTCGCAAATAACCACTTGTCGGCCGAGTTTTGTCGACGTAGGGAGATTCCTCGGGTGGTCAGCGTGCACGGAATGTTGAGCTCCTGGGCGATGAAAAACAACCGGGCAAAGAAGAGATTGGCTTGGCTCGCGTACCAGGGAAATGACTTGGCGCGGGCGTCGCTTCTGCATGCCACCGCCAAGCAGGAGTACTTTGATATTCGCGCTCAGGGACTTATCAACCCCGTGGCGGTCATTCCCAATGGAATTCAGTTCCCTTCCGGAACGGCTCGTGTGTCAGTCAGGGGGAAGGGCAGGAAGACCGCGCTGTTTCTCGGGCGGATACATCCGGTTAAAGGGCTCGTAGAACTCGCTCAGGCTTGGGCGAAAGTGCGGCCACCGGATTGGGATGTGTGCATCGCGGGACCTGATGAAGGCGGGCACCGGCGGATGGTGGAGGCTGAAATCGGACGCTTAGGGCTGTCATCCCAATTCACCTTTGTCGGACCCCTGGATGACGATGCCAAATGGCGGCACTTTTCTGATGCTGACTTATTCGTTTTGCCAAGTCACAGCGAGAATTTCGGTCTCGTCGTGGCTGAAGCGCTAGCGGCGGGTCTGCCTGTGATAGCGACCCGAGGTGCCCCTTGGAGTGGGTTGCTGGAAAACAGATGTGGCTGGTGGTGCGACGTTGGAGTGGAGGGGCTGAGCCAAGCACTGAAGCAGGCGGTTGCCACCGAGGACCAGGAACTGGCCAGGATGGGGGAGCGAGGAAGGGCTTGGGCGCAGTCCGCATTCGGGTGGGAATCGGTAGCGTCGGCGTTTTGTCGGGCATACACGTGGTTGCTTCAAGGTGGAGAGCGTCCACCCGAGGTGATGACTGACTGATTGGCAGGGCGTTTCAGAATATGGATGTGGCGCCGTTAACTTTTTGGCGTCGGCCGAGCCCAAGTTGGGGAGACTGATCTCCCCGCTGATTTTTCTACGATTTTTTGCGGCGAGCGGACGATTGAGAGCAAAATCCTCACTGTGGGGCGGGAAAAACCGGATGGCTCCGGGTCGAGGCCCAGGTAGTCACCATCGGGCACGGAGAAGCCCAATGAAAATATCCGTTATTACTGTTGTGTACAACAACGTCGAAACCATTGGCGATGCCATCGAGTCTGTATTGGCTCAGGACTATCCGGATGTTGAACGGATCGTCATCGATGGCGGGTCGACGGATGGGACGCTCGAACTGATCCAGAAATACAGCGATCGGCTATCGATAGTCGTGAGTGAGCCAGACGGTGGAATCTATGACGCTTTGAACAAAGGCATTCGATTGGCGACTGGCGATGTTGTTGGTTTTCTCCATTCCGATGACGTGTTTGCCGATAAAAGTGTGTTGTCGAGGATCGCGGCAGGTTTCCGCGAGCCGGGGGTGGATGCGGTTTATGGTGATCTGGTGTATGTGAAGAAGTCTGCGCCGGACCAGATTGTTCGCTATTGGAAAGCGGGGGAGTTCCGCTCTGGGCGACTGCGCTGGGGCTGGATGCCGCCTCACCCCACTTTCTATGTGAAGCGCGCCATTTACACCAAAATGGGTGCCTTCGATACCAACTTCAGGATCGCTGCGGATTACGAATGCATGCTTCGTCTATTAGGGCGGGCGAAGATCAGAAGCAGCTATGTACCGAGCATTCTTGTCAAGATGCGGCTAGGCGGCGCCAGCAACCGCTCGCTCAAGAACCTGATCAGGAAGTCGGTGGAAGACTATAAAGCTCTCCGGTTACACGACATTGGCGGTATGGGAGCATTGGCGTGGAAGAACCTGAGTAAACTGCGGCAATTCCCCATGCGGAATCATGCCGAATCGGCCACTCCTGTCACGGAGTAGGGAGTCTGTTTGGGTGTGTGGATACTCACCAGAGTGCCCTTTGACAGGTGAGACGCGCCCTGACGGGCGTGGCCAGGGATTCACCATGCAGGGGGCGGGGAGGATGTTTCGACGACATTCGGTCGTGGAATCCAGGTGCCCTGTGTAGCCCAAGCGACAAAAGCTGCTGCTGACAAAGCGAGGAGGAGCGCGATCAAGCCGGATAAGGGCCTCGTCAGTTTCTTGTCGGTTGCCTCACCTGACTCGGTCCACCCCAGTATCATGGGCTTAACCAAGTTGCGCTTCTTGAAACGCGCATAGAACGCAATGGCTGCGAGGTGGAGCCCGATGAGCGTGAGCAGTAGCCAAACCATCTTTCGGTGCAAACTGGTTGCGAAATCGCTATCGGCCTTTGTGAAAAGGTTGTAGAGCGGTCCCTGAAACGCAATATCGTCATTTCCTGCAAGCCCGGTGGCAAGTTGCGCAGACAGTAATCCCAGCATGGCAAAGACCGACAGCGCGCCTAGGGGATTGTGTCCTTCTCCTTTCCAAGTGCCGCCCAAGTAAGCGCGAAGCTTGCCGGGCGTTGGAAGGAAAGTGGCGAAGCGGGCATGGTGGCTTCCCAAGAAACCCCAGACAATCCGGAAGGCGAGCAGCGCTGCCAGCACTGTTCCAGCCCGACCGTGCCACACCATGGCGTTTCCACCAACGAAACCGGTGGCAAAAGCCACAGTTACGGTGGCAGCAAGTACCCAGTGGAAAACGCGCAAGGGGAGGTCCCACACTTCAACCCGATGCCTCATGTCATTGGCCCTCGCAAATCCGCGCGAATGTCAAACCACTGCCTCCTGTTTTTCTTTCTTCGGCTTGATGAACTGCTCCCGGGACACTCCTAGCCACATAACGAGCGGGCTGGCGACGAGCACCGAAGAGTAAATCCCGAACAGAATGCCGATGGTGAGCGCCAAGGCGAAGTAGTGCAGGGTTTCTCCACCAAAGAACAACATCGAAGTAACCATCATCTGAGTGCTGAGATGGGTAATGATGGTTCGACTAATGGTGCTGGTGATGGCGTGGTCGAGCACTTGAGATGTCGAGAGTCCGCGTTTCTTCCTGAATACTTCCCGGACTCGGTCGAAAACCACGACCGACTCATTGACGGAGTACCCGAGCACGGCGAGAACTGCTGCCAGAACAGAAAGCGAGAATTCCCACTGAAAGAACGCAAAGAATCCGAGAATAATGATCACGTCGTGCAGGTTGGCGATGATGGCGGAGACGGAGAAGCGCCATTCAAACCGGAAAGCAAGATAGATCATGATTCCCAGCACCACCAGTAGCAGGGCCATGGCGCCGCTCTCTGCAAGCTCCTTCCCAACCTGGGGGCCAACAAACTCGACCCGCTGCAGCTTGGCGGCGGGGTCCACCTCGCCAATGGCTTTCATCACCGCTTCACTGAGCGCTGCGGAATTTTGTTCAGATTTCAGGGGCAGCCGAATCAGGACGTCTTGCGCAGAACCGAAGTTCTGGACGGAGTAATCGCTGAATCCGCTTTTGCCCAAGGCCCCCCGGACTTTCTCCAGGTCGGGGGCTTGGGCGTGGCTCACCTCGATCAGCGTACCGCCGGTGAACTCCACCGAGAGGTGCAAACCTTTTGTTGCCAGGAAGAAGACCGCCGCAGCGAAAGTGAGCAACGAGATGACGTTGAACACCAGCGCATGGCGCATGAAGGGGATGTCTTTCTTGATTCGGAAGAATTCCATGACTACTCCGCACGCGAGAGCATCTGTCGCTCTCGCAGGTGTTGCGAACGGGCGAACACATGGTTACGCCCGGTGCCCAGTATCAATTACAGGCCGGGTTTCCAGATTTGCCCAATGGAAAGGCTTTCCAGACGACGCCGGCGACCATAGATCAAATTGACGATCGCTCTAGAAACTACGACCGAACTGAAAATCGAGGTCAGGATGCCGAGACAATGAACCACTGCGAAGCCTCGGACAGGGCCGCTCCCGAATACCAGCAGGGCGATCCCGGCGATCAGGGTGGTAACGTTGGAATCCAGAATCGTGTCAAAGGCGCGTTCATAGCCGGCCGAGATGGCAGCCTGAGGCGTGGAGCCATTACGCAGTTCTTCTCGAATCCGCTCGTTGATCAGTACGTTCGCGTCGATTGCCATACCCAGCGTAAGTGCAATCGCAGCGATGCCGGGCAAGGTCAGCGTGGCTTGCAGTAGCGAAAGCAGTGCAACCAGGAACAGCAGGTTGGCCGCAAGCGCAATGACCGAAACCAAGCCAAACAGCATGTAGTAGGCGATCATGAACACGGCGATCGCCGTGAAGCCCCACATGGTCGAGGTAAAGCCCTTCTTGATGTTTTCGGCACCAAGGCTCGGACCAATGGTTCTTTCCTCCACAATTTCCATTGGCGCGGCAAGCGAACCCGCGCGTAGCAGCAATGCCACGTCAGTGGCTTCAGTGGTGCTCATCCTGCCCGAAATCTGGACGCGGCCACCACCAATCTCCGTGCGGATCACGGGGGCGGTGATGACCTCGCCCTTGCCTTTTTCGATCAGCAGAATGGCCATGCGCTTGCCCACGCTTTCCCGGGTCACATCCTTGAAGATGCGCGCTCCCTGGGCATCCAGTGTCAAATGCACCGCCGGCTCATGCGTTTGGCTGTCAAAGCCGGGTTGCGCGTCGGTCAAGCGATCGCCGGTCAGTACCACTTGCTTGTTGACCAGCAGGGGGCGGCCCCCGCGTTCCACGTAATACTCCGTGCCCGGGGGCGGAGAGCCCTTTGACGCCTGCTCCAGGATATCGGGATTGTTGCCGGCCTCGTCATCGACCATGCGGATTTCAAGCGTGGCTGTACGCCCGAGGATATCCTTGGCTTTCGCTGTGTCTTGCACGCCAGGCAACTGAACCACGATTCGATCAGCCCCTTGCTGCTGGATGACCGGTTCTGCCACACCCAACTCATTGATTCGGTTATGGAGGGTGGTGATGTTCTGCTTGATTGCGAATTCCTGGATCCGCTTCTGGGCAGCGGGTGACAGTTCGGCTACAAGCTTGTAATCGGCACCTTCCTGGCTGTCAGCCAACAGGAGGTCCGGCTGACTGTCGGCGATGGCGTTTCGGGCCTTTTCCAACAGCGCGCTTTCCCGGAACCGGATTGCCAAGCGGCCACCTTCGCGCGCAATTCCCCCATGGCGGATATTTTTGTCCCTCAAGAGCGAGCGCAAGTCCGCAGCCGTTGCATCAAGGCGCTTGGTGACTGCACCTCGCATGTCTACCTGCAAAAGGAAGTGCACCCCGCCCCGCAAATCAAGGCCGAGGTACATGGGCAGCGCGTGGATGCCGTTGAGCCAAGCGGGCGAAGCAGACAACAAGTTCAGCGCCACGACGTAATGGGGATCGGAGGGATCCTTGTTGAGGGCTTTCTCGATGATGTCCTTGGCCTTGATCTGGGTGTCGGTATCGGCGAACCGTACCCTCAGGCTATTCATGTCGCTGAAAACGCCTTGGTGGGTGATGCTCGCACTCCGCAGCGCGGACTCCACCTGGTTCATGACCCCGGTGTCCACCTTCAGCGTCGCCTTGATGGACGAAACCTGGACAGCGGGAACCTCGCCAAAGAAGTTTGGCAAGGTGTACAACAAGCCCAGCACGAGGGCGACTGCTACGGTGATGTACTTCCAGAGGGGGTAACGATTCATGGCGGGGATTCGATGCACAGGGGAGACAACGTTTCCGGACCCCGAATGGAGCCCGGAAAAAAGGGTTACAGGCCTTTCAGCGTACCCTTGGGCAGGACGGTGCCAACCGCCTGTTTCTGGACAGCTACTTCAATCTTGTCGGCGATCTCGAGCTGAATGTAATTTTCGCCAACCTTGGCGACACGACCGGCCAGCCCACCTTGGGTCACCACCTCGTCGCCCTTCTGCAGGCTTTCAATCAACGCCTTGTGCTCCTTGGCCCGTTTCATTTGCGGGCGGATCATCAGGAAATAGAGCACAACGAACATGAAGACGATCGGGAGTAACTGCATCAGGCCCCCGGTGGGATCTTGCGATGCGGCACCCGCCGCCTGAGCGTACGCATTGGAAATCAGCACTTGTAAGACTCCGCGAAGTATCAGGAAAACAAATAATTATAGCAGGCAGGCAGCGAGCCTCACGCCTCGTATTCGCCACCTCTTGCCCGTTCTTCTTCAAACCGGAGGCGGAAAGCCATCATTGATCCCTGTTCGATGGCCAGTCGCAGCTCTCCCATCAGTTGTTGGTAATAGTGGAGGTTATGGATAGTTGCGAGATGGGATCCTAATATCTCGTTGACTTTGTCCAGGTGATGAAGGTAGGCGCGGCTGAAATGCCGGCAGGTGTAACAACCGCAGGTTGCGTCAAGCGGGCGGGGGTCGGCCTTGTGCTTGGAATTGCGAATCTTGATGTCGCCAAACCGGGTGAACAGATGTCCGTTGCGCGCGTTGCGGGTGGGCATCACGCAATCGAACATGTCGATGCCCTGACTCACCGCAAAGACGATGTCTTCGGGTGTGCCAACTCCCATCAGATAACGAGGGGAGCCCGCAGGCAGGCGAGGGGCCGTGTGATCGAGAATGCGGGCCATGTCAGCTTTGGGCTCGCCCACAGAGAGCCCACCGATGGCATAGCCGTGGAATCCTATGTCCTGCAGCGCCGCCAGGGACTGGTCGCGCAGATCTTCGTACATTCCGCCCTGCACGATTCCGAACAGGGCATTGGGATTCTGGTGCTGGTCGAAGGCGTCCTTGGAACGGCGGGCCCAGCGCAACGAGAGTTCCATCGATTCCCTCGCCTGCTGCCAATCAGCGGGGTAGGGCGTGCATTCATCGAAGATCATCACGATATCCGAGTTGAGCACGCGCTGGATGCGCATCGACTCCTCGGGCGTGAGCAGCAATCGGTCCCCGTTCACGGGGGATCTGAAGGTTACGCCCTCTTCCCGTATCTTGCGCAGGGCGCCTAGGGAGAAAACCTGGAATCCACCCGAATCGGTCAGGATGGGTTTGTGCCAGCCCATGAAGCCATGGAGACCTCCGTGGGCGTTGATGACATCCAGGCCAGGGCGGAGCCAGAGATGGAAAGTGTTGCCGAGAACAATCTGAGCTCCAATGGCGTCCAGATCGTCCGGAGACATGGCCTTGACCGCGCCATAGGTGCCAACCGGCATGAACACCGGAGTTTCGACCACACCGTGGTTGAGATGAAGACGCCCGCGGCGGGCGCGGCCATCCTGGCCGAGAAGTTCGTATTTCATTGGAAAGTGGAAGGCGTTAAAGCGCTCTGGCGTCAGGCCCGAATTGGCTCGGCGGTCCCTTTGGACGGAATGAACATGGCGTCGCCATAGCTGAAGAATCGGTAGCGACTCGCTACGGCATGGGCATAGGCTCTGCGAATGGGCTCAATGCCCGCCAAGGCGGAAACGAGCATTAGTAGGGTCGAGCGAGGCAAGTGAAAATTGGTGATCAGCGCATCGACCACCTGAAAACGGTAGCCTGGGCGAATGAAAAGCCGTGTCTCTCCCGGGCCGGGCACAATGGCTCCGTGCGTTGCGGCAGACTCCAGCGTACGGAGCGAGGTGGTGCCGACAGCCACCACCCGTCCCCCTTGAGCCCGGGCGGCCTCGATGGCGGATACAGTCTCCGCAGGCACGTGGTACAACTCACTGTGCATTTTGTGGTCGTCCAGGTTGCTGACGCGGACGGGTTGGAAAGTGCCGGCCCCCACGTGCAAAGTCACCCAGGCGGTTCGCACGCCGCGGTCCCGCAACGTCTCGATCAAGGTTGTGTCGAAATGGAGCCCGGCCGTCGGGGCGGCGGCCGAGCCAGGGGTCTTGGCGTAAACCGTCTGGTAGCGAGATTCGTCCGCACCTGTGGCCCCTCGCTCGATGTAGGGCGGGAGGGGAAGCTTGCCATTCCGTTCCAGCAATTCGGCTAGGGGCTTCTGGTCTGCAAACCTGAGATGGAAGAATTCCCCCGCTCGACCCATTACCTCGGCGATCAAGCCAGCGTCGCCCAACCGCAGCTGAGCCCCAGGCTTGGGCGATTTGCTGGAGCGAATCTGGGCTAGCGCTTCGTGTGTGCCCAGGATGCGTTCCACCAGTACCTCGATTTTTCCCCCCGAGCCAACCTTTTCGCCGTGCAGGCGTGCGTGCAGCACTTTTGTGTCGTTAAACACCAGGAGATCTTCAGGCCGGAGCAGTTGAACGAGATCGGTGAAGGTTCGATCGGCCATCTCCTCCCCGTCCAGCACGAGCAGCCTGCTGGCGCTGCGTTCGGACAAGGGGAATTGGGCAATCAGTTCCGGAGGGAGAACGTAGTCGAAATCTTCGACACTCAGCGTCATCGGGTTGCCGGTTTGTCTCAGTTGGGTAATAATTCGCCGCCTTCAAGCCGACGTTCCGTCGGCGATGGGCCGGGATGGCGGAATCGGTAGACGCAGCGGATTCAAAATCCGCCGCCGCAAGGTGTGGGGGTTCGAGTCCCCCTCCCGGCACCACAAGCAAGAATCTTACCAAATAGTTCCTTGATCAATCCACCTTCTCACTTTGAGCGGCTTTCTTGCGCGTTCGAAGCGGGGCACGGCTAAGTTCATTGTTCTCGTTGGCGATTTTGGTCAGGCAGCGAATGAATGTTTCACGTTCGTGGGCAGTGAGCGGCGCAAGCAGGCGGTCTTGTACCCGAAGTACCAGGTCTTCCACTTGAGCGAGCAGCGCTGAGCCAGACTCGGCAAGGTAAATGCGCCACACGCGTCGGTCTGCCGGGTCGGCGATCCGCTGCAGGAAGCCTGCTTGCTCGAGTCGGCCCAGCACATCCGCCGCAGTGCTGCGATTGAGCGCAGCGAGACCGGCGAGGGTGATCTGGTCCACCCCCCCATGATCGCGGAGCAACGAGAGCACCGCGAACTGGATGGGGGTGAGATTGTGGCGGGCGCACTCTTCGTGGAAGAGCCCCTGAGCGATCTGGTGACAACGCCGGATCAAGTGGGCCGGCATTGCGTACAGCTCATTGTGGGGGGTATCTGTTACCGGTGCGGTTTCACTCGGGGGCGGCGATTTCAAGTTCGATGGTTCCAACCTGTTCGATGAAGCCCTCGATTCTATCGCCAGGCTGCACCGGACCAACCCCCTCCGGCGTGCCGGTAAAGATCAGATCACCGGGCAGAAGGTGATAGAACCGGGACAGATGGGCAATGAGCTCGGGAATATTCCAGATCAGGTGCTGCAGGTCAGATTGTTGTTTGACCGCACCATTGACGCGCAGGCTGATGGCACCTTGCTTGAGGACGCCGAGATGAGTTGCCGGGACAAGCTCTGAAATCACTGCGGATTGTTCCACGTCTTTGCCAAGATCCCAGGGGCGCCCCTGATCGCGGGCGATGAGTTGGAGATCCCGGCGGGTCATGTCCAGGCCACATGCGTAGCCGAAGATGGCGCGTGGCGCTTCTTCTTCACTGACCCGAAACGCTGGCGCACCGATGGCCACGACCAGTTCCATCTCGTAGTGAAAATTGTGGGTTCCCGGAGGATAGGGGGTGCGGCTGCCACTGGCGATGATGGCTTGGGAGGATTTGGTGAAATAAAAAGGTTCGGCCGAGGATTTGTCTACCGGGCGGCCCATTTCCACCGCATGGGCGGCGTAATTGCGACCGACACAAAAAACGCGGCGCACGGGAAAAAGGGCGGTGTTGCCTCGAACGGGCACGGCGACAACCGGCGGTGGCAAGAAAACGTACTGTTCCATTCGCATGTTCCTCTCTCTCTGTTAGCGGACTTCGTATAGCCCCAGTTTTTTGTGTACAGGCGATTCGTCCGCCGTGATCAGGAAAGCCGGCTCATCGGCCGAGGCGTTCTTCAGGGTGACGACGCTGTACCCCGGGGCGCAGAAAGTGTCCGCCGCTTCCCAGGAATAGTGCTCGCCCCGGATGCTCGCTTTTCCGTTGCCTTCGACAACGTGGAAAACGGAAGCGGGAGATCGTTCGGGTAGTTCCAGCGTCTCCCCCGGCCTCAGCATCAGCGCGCTAAAAGCTATGGTTGGAAAGCAGTCCTGCCCATTCTGCGGGTTGGTGTAGGCGAGTTGAACCGCGCGGATTTCCGGCTCGGATTTGGCCAGGGCCTCAAGACTGGCGCGGGTTCTGGCCCACGGGAAGCGGAGCAGGGGGTGGGTGTTTGCGCGTCGTTCAAAGCAGGGCGCGGGAACCAGACCGGCATGGGTGAACTGCTCCGGCGATGCGGGCAGGGGGGGGCATTGGACTCCCGAGCCTTCCTCCAGATACGAAGCTTCAAGTCCAAACACCAAGGGTAGGTCGAGAACATCCAGCCACGTTACCGGGGCATGCCCGCTGTGCCCGTGTTCGTGCCAGCGACCGGAGGGGGTCAGGATCAGGTCGCCCCGCTCCATGGGACATGCTTCTCCGTTCACGCCGGTGTATGCGCCGCTTCCCTCGACGACGATGCGCACTGCATTGGGCGTGTGGCGATGGTTGGGCGCCACTTCGCCGGGCAGGATGAGCTGCAAGCCCAGATACATCACCGGCGTGGCTTGCATGCTGGAAAGACCGTGCCCCGGGTTGGCCAGTACCAGCACCCTTCGTTCGGCCTTTTCCATGGGGGTGAGCTCGCCGGCACGCATGAGTTGCCGCCGAACCTGCTGGTATCGCCAGAGGCACGGCTGTGTTCTGGCGGTGGGTTTGTGTGGCGGGAGAACAGCCCGAAGGCTGGGCCACAGCGGGTAGAGGTTGAGGTCGAACAAGCTGTCCAGATAGTCCTTGGGCAGTTCCTCCATTGTGCCCAGCGGGGCAAGGCTCATGATGCGGTCTCCTCTTGGGTGGAAGGCATGGCCGGCGAAAGAAGCGGCCGAGCGTGCGTGGGATGTCCGATTTTCCGGATTCCTTTAAATTGACAGTGAGCTGATCGTCAGTATACTGATTAAAGGCGGTGATGATCAAGGCCGGCCCAAACCGGCGGGCTCCGCCGTGCCAACGCATATTTCAAGAGGAGACAAACCGTGCAGGATCAAACCGGAGCGCTACCAATCATCGTTGCCGGGGGGGGCATTGGCGGTATGGCTGCCGCAATCGGCCTTTCCAAGGCGGGCCATAAGGTGGTGGTGCTCGAACGTGCGCAGGAATTCGGTGAGATCGGAGCAGGCATTCAGCTCGGTCCGAATGTTTTCCACGCGCTGAAGGTATTGGGGGTGGCCGAGCGTACGTTGAAGAACGCGGTGTACATTGATCGGCTGGTCATGATGGATGGCGTGAGCGGCGAGAAGGTTGCAGAGATTCCGGTGGATGAGCCGTTTCGCAAGCACTTCCGCAATCCCTATGCCGTGATCCATCGGGCTGACCTGCATCTGCCCATGTACGAGGTTAACCGGGAAGATCCGAATGTCACCCTGCTATCCCGCCACGAGGTGACCCGTTACGAGAACCTGGGCGATTCGGTCATTGTGCACTGCGCGAATGGCGCAGCCCTGAGGGGGCGGGCGCTGATTGGCTGCGATGGCGTGCGCTCCCGCATCCGCGAAACGGTGGTGGGGGACGGCGGGCCCAAGATATCCGGGCACGTTGCCTATCGAACAGTCTTGCCCATTGAGGAAATGCCGGAAGCACTGCGGCTGAACGCAGCTTGTCTGTGGGCGGGCCCGAAAACGCATTTCGTGCATTACCCGCTGCGGGGCTGGAAACTCTTCAACATTGTTGCCACCTTTCATCATCCGACTCGAACCACCGAGGGCCACAACGAGCCCGGGGACAAGGCGGAACTTCTCTCCTACTTCAATCACCTCCCGGCTGCCCCTCGAAGCGTTCTGGAGAGGTCGGACGGGTGGCGACGCTGGGTGCTGGGAGACCGGGATCCGGTGGCGAACTGGTGCGATGGCATTGTGACGCTGCTGGGGGATGCCGCTCACCCGACCCATCAGTACTTCGCTCAGGGAGCCTGCATGGCCATCGAGGACGCGGTGGAGCTCATGCGCCAGGTTGCAGCGGGCGGAGACGATCTGGCTGCCGCCTTCCTGCGCTACCAGGCAGCGCGTATTACCCGCACGGCGCGGATCGTGCTGTCCTCCCGCGAACTTGGGCGTCTTTATCACGCGGCGGGCGTGGAGCGGCTGGTGCGCAACGAGATTCTTGGCTCGAAGACACCCGAGGATTTCTATCGCGGTCTGGAATGGATTTACGGGTTTGGCAAGGATGAAGAGCCAGCCTGAGTGCCGGGCGGCCCCGGAGAGCGGGGGATTTCCACCCATTCCGCAACCAGAATGAGGAGACTTCAGTTGGAGCTCTACACGTATTTTCGTAGTTCAGCCGCCTACCGTGTGCGCATTGCACTCAACCTTAAATGCCTGGACTACGTCCCGGTTCCGATTCATCTCACCCGGGACGGCGGCCAGCACAACCACCCGGACTACGCGCTGCGGAATCCGCAGCGACTGGTACCCGCCCTGGAGGACGATGGCCGGGTGATCACCCAGTCGCTTGCCATCATCGAGTATCTCGACGAAACGCACCCGGTTCCGCCGCTGCTGCCCCGTGACCCGTCTGGTCGGGCCCGGGTACGTGCCATCGCGCAGGCGATTGCCTGCGACATCCATCCCCTCAATAACCTGCGGGTGCTCCAGTACCTGACCGGGAAGCTCGGTGTCCCGGACGAACAAAAAACGGCCTGGTATCACCACTGGATTGCCGAGGGCATGCGTGGCCTGGAAGGCTTGCTTGCGCAGGATTCCCGGACCGGGCTGTATTGCCATGGGGACAGCCCCTCCCTGGCGGATTGTTGTCTCGTCCCCCAGGTGTTCAATGCCCGCAGGTTTGGCTGTGACTTGACGCCCTATCCGGTGGCCGTGGCGATTGCCGACCGCTGCGCAGCGCTCCCGGCCTTCCAGAAAGCAGCCCCCTCCGCCCAACCGGATGCGGAATAGCCGCATCGTTCCCTTTGCAGCCCGGTGGTGCACCGCTGCGCCCCGGTGCTGGTCCCCGAACGCTCCCAAACGGGTGCGGCGGTTATTTAGCCCCCGAAGCGCAGGAGCAGTTCCATCAGGGTTTTCTTCTCCGCCGGCGTGATGCAGGCGGTAATCCGGTTCTCGTGAATCCGGACTCTCCGGGTTGCCTCGTCGTGCAAGGCGAGGCCCGCGTCGGTAAGGAAGAGGTGATTATGCCGGCGGTCCGTTGTCGAGGATTGGCGCCGCAGCACGCCTCGCTTCTCAAGCTTGTCGAGCAGTGGCACCACGGATGAGCGGTCGAGCCGGATCGCGGCTGCGAGCTTGGATTGGGTAAGCCCCGGGTTGTTGCGCAGGACTTCCATCACCGAAAACGCAGCAGGACTCACTGCCAGATCGCCCATGGCATCGTCGAAGTCCTGGAAAACCCTGACTTGCGCCAGCCGCAGGCCAAAGCCGATGAACTGGTTGAGGGTGCCCAGGGATACGGGTTTCTTGCTTGCAGGTGCCATCTCTTTCTTTGCTCCCCATGTCTGCGATGCCCGAATGGCGCGGATCGACGCGACAGTGGTGCAGCCTTTGGTCGCGATTATAAGCGCTGCATCATGCGTTTCGGACCGGGTGCCGCAGCCCACCTTGATTCTTGATAGCTCAAAAATAGGTTGATATCAAACATGTTGACAATCAAACTAATCGACCTAGAATGCAATCTCAACAGCACGCCCCACAGGTGCTGAAGACGCTAGCCCACGCAGGTTGGCGCGAGGAGACAAATTGCCAGAGGAGGCATGCCATGAGTGGCAGGTGCAGCGGTTGCACGCCGGTAGGCGGAGCATGTCGGCGGCCGCAGGGTGAGGGTGCTCGCAAGTGCCCGGGCCAGCCGGGAGGGCGGTGTTGAGATGAAGCTTGCCCGCTTGATTGACCCAGTGCCGCCCGCTCGGGCGGCAGTCCCGGGGGGCTGAGATGGATCTCTCGATACATCTGCTGCTCACGCAGGATGGCCTCACCAACGGCGCCATCTATGCGCTGATCTCACTGGCTCTGGTCCTGGTGTTCGCAGTGACCCGGGTCATATTCATTCCCCAGGGCGAGTTTGTTGCCTTTGGTGCGCTGACCCTGGCAGGGCTCCAGTCCGGAGCGGTTCCGCCGACTCTGTGGATGCTCCTGGTGCTGGGGGGGCTGGTGGTACTGGGCGACGGCGTCAAGGCGTTGCGCCAAGGCGCTTTCACTGGCTTTCCAAAGACCTTGGCGTTCAACCTGGGTTATCCGCTGGCGCTGGCGGGGTTGTTGCACGCGGTCCCCCTCACAGGCTTGCCCATTCTGGCGCAGGTGGTGCTGGCGCTGATGCTGACGGTGCCCCTGGGGCCGATGATCTACCGTTTGGCCTATGAGCCCGTGGCGGAAGGGAGCGTGCTGTTCCTGCTCATCGTTTCGGTGACTGTCCATATGGTGCTGATGGGCATGGGGCTCTTCTTTTTCGGTGCTGAAGGTGTGCGTACCCCGGCCTTCACCGATGGTGGTTTCGAGTTGGGGCCCGTTTCGGTGCAGTGGCAGACGGTGTGGGTGCTGGGGGTGACCGTGTTGTTGATTGGCGGGCTGTTTGCCTTCTTCGAGCGCACGCTCTACGGCAAGGCATTGCGCGCCACGGCGATCAACCGCGTGGGCGCGCGCCTCATGGGAATTCCGACCGAGATGGCGGGCAAGCTTTCCTTTGCCCTGGCAGCTTTCATTGGTGCGCTGTGCGGAATCCTGATCGCCCCGATCACCACGGTGTACTACGACAGCGGTTTCCTCATTGGACTCAAGGGGTTTGTAGGCGCCATTATTGGTGGGCTGGCCAGTTATCCGGTGGCGGCGGTGGGTTCGGTGCTCGTCGGGATGCTGGAGTCTTACGCCTCGTTCTGGGCGAGTGCCTACAAAGAGGTGGTGGTGTTCACCCTGATCATTCCCGTGCTGTGGTGGCGCTCGCTCCACACCCAGCATGGGGATGAGGAAGAACATTGATCAGGGGTGCGACCATGACTCAGACCAAACTCATCTTCGGCTTCATCCTGGTGCTGGCGCTGGGGCAGCCCTTGTTGCCGGAGTTCTACATCACGCTGCTGAACTACATTGGCCTGGCTGCTCTGGTGGCGGTGGGGCTGGCGCTGATGACCGGCATCGGTGGGCTGACGTCGTTTGGCCAGGCCGCCTTCGTTGGGGTCGGCGCTTATGTGACGGCATACCTCACCACGGTGCACGGGGTGTCGCCCTGGGGCACGCTGATCGTCGGGATGGCGCTTACCACGGCAGTTTCCCTGTTTCTCGGGTGGGTGACGCTGCGCCTGTCCGGGCACTTCCTGCCCCTGGGGACCATGGCGTGGGGGATCAGCTTGTACTTCCTGTTCGGAAACCTGGAGTTCCTGGGCGGGCACAGCGGCCTCGGTGGAATTCCGCCCATCGATTTGTTCGGCTGGGAGGTGAAGAGCGGGCGGGCCTTCTTCTACATCGTTTGGGCCGTGTTGCTGGCGGCGGTGATCACGACCCAGAACATGCTCGATTCCCGAGAGGGGCGCGCCATGCGCTGCCTGCGCAGTACGACGATGATCGAGGCAATGGGTGTCAACACCGTCTGGTACAAGATGGTCATCTTCATGCTGGCGGCCCAGTTTGCCTGCGTGTCGGGATGGCTCTACGCCCACATGCAGCGGTTTGTGAACCCCACGCCATTCTCGCTTTCCGCGGGAATCGAGTACCTCTTCATGGCGGTGGTTGGCGGCGTGGCGAATGTCTGGGGGGCCATCCTCGGAGCGGGCCTGGTCACGCTGCTGAAGCAGTGGCTGCAGGAAATCCTGCCCGCTGTGCTCGGGCGGAGCGGCAACTTCGAAGTCGTGGTGTTCGGAATCCTGACGCTGTTGCTGCTGCACCGCGCCCGATTCGGGCTGTGGCCTTTGCTGGTCAAGCTGGCGCCGCAGATGCGTGAATTGAAGGTGGTGGCGCCGGGTGAGCCCCTTCCGCGGCGGACTCAGCCCGCCGCGGGCGACGTCGTGCTGGAAGCGCGCAATGTGACCAAGCGGTTCGGCGGGCTGGTGGCCAATAACGCCATGAACCTGGACGTGCGCGCGGGCGAGGTGATGGCCTTGATCGGGCCCAATGGCGCTGGCAAGAGCACGATGTTCAACTGCATCTCGGGCGTCAATCCCCCCACTTCCGGCGAGATTCTATTCATGGGCAGGCGGGTGGATGGCCTGGGGGCGAGGCAGATTGCCCAGTTGGGCCTGAGCCGCACCTTCCAGCACGTGCGGCTGAACGCGGGCATGAGCGTACTCGAGAACGTGGCCCTGGGAGCCCATCTGCGTGGCCACCGCAATTTCCTGCAATCTGCCTGGCGACTCGATCGGGATGAGGAGCGCCGGCTCCTGGCCGAGGCTGCCCGGGAGATCGAACGCTGTGGGCTCGGCGAGCACACCTTCGACCCGGCGGGAAGTTTGCCTCTGGGCAAGCAGCGCGTGGTGGAGATTGCCCGGGCCATGTGTGCCGACCCTTGCCTGCTGCTGCTGGACGAACCTGCGGCCGGCCTGCGCCATCTGGAGAAGCAGGCGCTTTCCGATCTGCTCAAGAAACTGCGGGCGGAGGGCATGGCCATCCTGCTGGTGGAGCACGACATGGACTTCCTGATGGGCCTTGCCGATCGGGTTGTGGTGATGGAGTTCGGCCAGCTTCTCGCTGCCGGGACGCCCAAGGAAATCCAGAGCAACCCGAAGGTGCTCGAAGCCTACCTGGGAGGTGTGGAATGAGCGCCCCGATGCTGCTTGAAACCCGTGAGCTTTGCGTTGCCTACGGCCCGGTCGAGGCGGTGCACAAGGTCAACCTCCGTATCCGCGAAGGGGAGATCGTGACTGTGATCGGCCCCAACGGCGCCGGCAAGACCACTCTCCTGGCGGCCCTGATGGGGCTGCTTCCAAGCCGGGGGGAGGTGATGTACAGCGGCGGACGGGTCGCCCCCGCCTGGGGTGTGGAGGGTCTGGTTTCCCGGGGCATGGTGCTGGTGCCGGAAAAGCGCGAGCTGTTTGGTGACATGTCGGTGGAGGACAACCTGCTGCTGGGCGCCTTCAACCGTTACCGCAATGGTCATCGGGACCACCGGGCCACGATGGACCACGTCTTCCAGGTGTTCCCGCGACTCAAGGAGCGGCGCGGTCAGGCGGCTGGCACGCTTTCGGGCGGGGAGCGCCAGATGCTCGCCATGGGGCGGGCGCTCATGTCCAAGCCCAAATTGTTGATGCTCGACGAACCGAGCCTGGGGCTGGCCCCCCTGATCATCCGCGAGATCTTCCGCATCGTTGCCGAACTACGCGACATGGGGGTGTCGGTCCTGCTGGTGGAGCAAAACGCCCGTGCCGCCCTTCAGGTGGCCAACCACGCCTATGTACTGGAAACCGGCGAGATCGCCCTGGAAGGCCCAAGCAGCGAACTCGCCGACGACCCGCGTGTGATCGAAAGCTACCTGGGTTTGGGCGGCAAGCACTAAGCGCCTTTGGGGCAGGCGCCCCACTCACCGCATTTAAGGCCGGGGACGGCAGGGCACGTCCCGTACCCCGGCCTGCAACAACAAAACCGAGACACCCGTGCCACCCACAAACCAATAGGAGGAGACCCGTGATGAACCTGAACAAATTCGCGCTTGCCCTGACGGTTGCTTTCGCCACACCGGCGTTTGCCGACATCACCATCGGCATGACCGTCTCGGCAACCGGTCCGGCAGCCGCCCTGGGCGCGCCCCAGAGCAAAACGGCTGCGCTGTTCCCCACGACGGTGGCAGGGGAGAAGATCAACTGGATCGTGCTCGACGATGCCACAGACCCGAGCGCCGCTTCGAAGAATGCAGCCAAGTTGGTCAATGAGAACAAGGCGGATGTGATTATCGGCTCGTCCACCGTCTCCAACACCGCTGCCGTGGTCGAGGTGACCGTCGAATCCAAGACGCCACTGGTGGCCCTGGCCCCCATCGACCTGCCCCCGGCCAAGGACAAATGGGTGTTCCGCATGCCCCAGCACAATGGCCTCATGGCCAAGGCGCTGTTCGACCACATGAAGAGCAGCAACGTGAAGTCGCTGGGCTTCATTGGCTTTGCCGATCCTTACGGGGAGAGCTGGTTGAAGGTGGTCACGCCCATGGCGGAGGCTGCGGGGATCAAGCTGGTGGCGGTGGAGCGCTACAACCGGACCGATACCTCGGTCACGGCCCAAGCGCTCAAACTGCTGTCCGCCAAGCCGGATGCCATCCTCGTGGTGGGCTCGGGTTCTCCCGCAGCCTTGCCCCACACGACGCTGACCGAGCGTGGTTTCAAGGGCCAGATCTACCAGACCCACGGCGCGCCCTCTAAGGAATTCCTCAAGGTGGGGGGCAAGGGGGTGGAGAACGGCATCTTCGTGGTGGGGCCCTTGCTGGAATGGGACCAGTTGCCGGACAGCCATCCGGTGAAGAAGGTGGCGGGCGACTACGCCAAGAAGTATGAGGACAAATACGGCGCGGGTTCGGTCGCCTCGTTCGGCGGATACGCCTGGGACGCGTGGAAGGTGATCGAACGGGCGGTTCCGGTCGCTTTGAAAAAGGGCAAGCCGGGCACCGAACAGTTCCGCACCGCGTTGCGTGACGCCATCGAGATGGAGAAAGAGGTGGCCGGAACCCACGGGGTCTACAACATGAGTCCGGCCGATCACTTCGGCCACGACGCACGCGCCCGGGTATTGCTCAAGGTGGAAGGCGGCGCCTTCAAGCTGATCTCCACGAACTGAACCGGGGAGATCAGACCATGAATCCCGTGAAGAGGGACGTGGAACATCTGTTCGCCACGCCGGACGTGCGTGTCGAAGTGCGCGCCGATGGCTCACAGATCCTGCGCTCGGGCATTGCGATGCCCGAGAGCTATCCGCGCTGTGTGGGTGTGCGCTTGGAGCACTGGGCCAGGGCAACCCCCGACCAGGTCTTCCTGGCCGAGCGCGATGCGGCCGGTGAGTGGGAACGCTTGACCTACGCGCAGGCGCTGGACAAGGTGCGCCGCATTGCCACCTGGCTGCTGGGCCAGAACCTTTCCCCAGAACGGCCGGTGGCGATCCTTTCCGACAACAGCATCGAGCACGCGCTGTTGATGCTGGCGTGCATGCATATCGGCGTGCCTTCCTGCGCCATTTCGGCGGGGGTGTCGTTGCTGTCCAAGGATCACGGCAAGCTCAAGGACAACCTGGGCTTGCTCAAGCCTGGGTTGGTGTTTGCCGACAACATGGACCGCTTCATGCCGGCCGTACGGGCGACCCGCCATCTGCACGATGGCGCGGTGATCGCGGGGGAAAAAGGTTCGGTGCCGGACGGTTGCCTGTCCTTTGCCGCCATGCTCGAGCGGCGGGATGATGCGGCGGTGGATGCTGCCTTCCAGGCCGTTGGCCCGGACACCATCGCCAAGTTCCTGTTTACCTCGGGCTCGATCGGCGCGCCCAAGGCGGTGATCAATACCCAGCGCATGCTGTGCTCCAACCAGGCGGCGCTGGAACTGATGTGGCCTTTCCTCAAGACCACGCCGCCGGTGATCGTGGACTGGCTGCCGTGGAGCCACACCTTCGGCGCCAATCACAATTTCAACATGGTGATGTGGCACGGCGGCTCGCTCTACATCGACGATGGCAAGCCCGTACCGGCGCTACTGGAACGCACGGTGCGCAACCTCAAGGAAGTCGCTCCGACGCTTTATTTCAGTGTGCCGCGCGCTTACGACATGCTGGTGCCCCTGCTGCGGAACGACGCGGCGCTGCGCAGGAATTTCTACAGTCGGCTGCAGCTCATTTTTTACGCGGGCGCGGCGCTTCCCCAGCACCTTTGGGATGATCTGGAACGGCTTGCACAGGCCGAACTGGGTCATCCGATCACCATGGTGTCTTCGTGGGGTTCCACCGAGACGGCGCCGGCGGCCACCTCCTGCCATTTCCAGGCGATTCGTTCCGGCGTGATCGGCGTCCCGATTCCCGGTACGGAACTCAAGTTGCTGCCGGTGGCAGACAAGCTGGAAGTGCGCGTCAGGGGGCCCAACGTGTTCCACGGGTACTGGAAGCAGCCGGACCTGACCACGGGGGCGTTCGATGAAGAAGGGTTCTACCGCATCGGCGACGCCGTCTCCTTTATCGACCCTGAGCAGCCCAACCAAGGTTTGCTATTCGACGGGCGGGTGGCGGAAGACTTCAAGCTCCTCTCCGGTACCTGGGTGCACGTGGGTTCGCTGCGGGTGAAAGGCATCGACGCTTTCTCTCCCGTTGCCCAGGACATCGTGGTGACCGGCCATGACCGGGACGAGATCGGGTTTCTGGTGTTTCCGAACATCTCCGAGTGCCGCACCCTGTGCCCGGGCTTGCCCCCCGATGCGCCGGTGGAGCTGGTGCTGTCGAACATCGCCGTCGTCCAGCATGTGCGGCGGGGCATGGCGATGATGATGCAAGCGGGCGGTGGCTCGTCCACTTTCCCGACACGGGTGCTGCTGATGGCTGAGCCGCCGTCTTCGGAGGCGGGCGAAATCACGGACAAGGGCTACATCAACCAGCGGATGGTGCTCAACCGGCGCGCGGATCTGGTGGAGTGGCTGTACGCCGACGTGCCGGACAAGAGCGTCATCACCGTGCATGGCGCCACAGGGCACTGACAGGCCCCAACAGCTAAGCAAGGAAGTTCAATGAGCAACATCGATAACGAGCGTCTGGTCAAGACGGCGAGCGAGGACGGGATCTACACCATTACGCTGGCCCGCCCCGCCAAGCGCAATGCGGTGAGCGATCGTCTGCTGACCGCGCTGTCCGGCGCGCTGGACGAAACGCCAGCCGGCACGCGGGTGATCATCCTCCATGGCGAGGGCGAGCACTTTTGCGCGGGTCTGGATCTGGCCGAGCATCAGCATCGGGAGCCCTTCGGTGTGATGCAGCATTCCCAGTGGTGGCATCGCATCTTCAACCGCATCCAGATGGGCGGGATACCGGTGGTGGCGGCCTTGCATGGTGCGGTGATCGGCGGCGGGCTGGAGTTGGCAACGGCCTGCCATGTGCGGGTGGCCGAGCCGAGCACGCTCTACCAGTTGCCGGAAGGCCGCCACGGCATCTTCGTGGGCGGTGGGGCGTCGGTCCGGGTGGCGCGAATCATCGGTGCCGGGCGCATGTGCGAAATGATGCTCACCGGCCGCATCATCGAGGCGGAGGAGGGACAGCGGCTGGGCCTTTCGCATTATTTGACGGGCAAGGGCGAAGCCCTGGAGAAAGCCCGGCAACTGGCCCGGCGCATTGCCGAGAACGCCCCGATGGCGAACTGGGCAATGGTCACGGCCATTGCGCGGATCGACAACATGGCGACGGACGACGGGTTTTTCGTGGAATCCCTGACCGCCGCGCTCACCCAGACCAGCCCGGAGGTGGTGGAACGGATCGGCCATTTCCTGAACCGCAAGGGCAAGGGGCCACAGACATGAACATCTATCCGGATTCCGAATCGTCAGCCCTGGTCGGGCAGTACGAAGACATCTGGCTGGTGGCGGGTCGGCGAACGCCCTTCGCCGACTACAACAGCGTGCTCCGGGATGTGTCGCCCACCGACCTGGGCATTTACGCCGCGCGGGCACTGTTCGAGCGTAGCGGCATCCCGGCTTCGGACGTGCAGGCCATCGTGGCGGGCAACATGGCCCAGGCCAGCTTTGACGCTTACTTCCTGCCCCGGCACATCGGCCTCTATTCCGGGGTCAATCCGGCGGTGCCGGCCGTGCTGGTGCAGCGCCTGTGTGGAACCGGCTTTGAGACCATCCTCAATGCGGCGGACCAGATCACTCTGGGCAAGGCCAAGGTCGTGCTCTGCGTGGGGACGGAGTCCATGAGCCGCAACCCGGTGGCGGCTTACACCCACCGGTCGGGTTTTCGCATGGGGCAGGTGGAGTTCAAGGATTTCCTGTGGGAGGCCACGAAGGACACGGCCGCCAGTACCAGCATGGGCGACACCGCCGAAAACCTTGCCCGGCGCTACGGCATCAGCCGCGAGGAGGTGGACGCGTTCGCAGCACAGAGCTTTGGGCGGGCGATGGCTGCTTGGGAGGACGGTTATTTTCGGGACGAAGTGGTGCCGGTGGTCAATAGCCAATGGGAGTTGCCCGGCTACAACCCCCGCAGCCTGAAGCTTGCCAACCGGCTGAAAAGCTTCGAGCGCGACGAGCACGTCCGCCCCACCGACCTGGAAACCCTGGGCAAGCTGAAACCAGCTTTCAAGGGCGTGCAGACCGGGGGCAACAGTTCGGCCATCGTGGATGGGGCGGCAGCGGTGATCGTGGCCCATGGCGACTACGTTCGCGCCCACGGTCTGCGGCCTTTGGCGCGGATTGTGGCAGGGGCCGCGGTGGCGGTTCCCCCCGAGGTGATGGGGATCGGCCCGGCACCGGCGATCCGGGCCCTGGTGGCGCGGGCCGGGCTCCAGATGGGTGATCTGGGCCGGGTTGAGATCAACGAAGCGTTTGGCGCCCAGTATCTGGCGTGCGAACGGGAACTGGGATTGGAGCGGGATCGGGCCAACGTACACGGCGGCGCGATCGCGATCGGCCATCCGCTCGGAGCATCGGGGGTGCGTCTGACCACGACCGTGGCGCGGGAGCTCGTGGAGTCGGGCCTGCAGTTCGGCGTTTCGAGTGCCTGTGCGGGGGGCGGCCAGGGCGTTGCGATCCTTCTGGAAAACGCGGGCTGAAGGGGAAGGAATCATGCGGATACAGGGGAGTACTTTCATCGTGACGGGCGGCAGCTCCGGCTTGGGCGGAGCCACCGCGCGGCTTTTGCATGCCCGGGGCGCGAATGTGGTCGTTGCCGATGTGAACGAGGCGCTGGGCGAGGGTTTGGCGAAGGAACTGGGCGATCGCGCCGCCTATTGCCGGACCGACGTGAGCAGCGAAGCAGATGCCAAGGCGTGCGTCGCGCTGGCGCTGGCGCGATTCGGTTCGCTGCAGGGGCTGGTCAACTGTGCCGGTGTGGGGGTGTCGGAGCGCCTGCTGGGGCGGGACGGGCCGCACCGGATGGAAAGCTTTGAGCGAGCCTTGCGTGTGAACCTCCTGGGCAGCTTCAACATGATTCGTGTGGCTGCCGAGGTGATGAGTACCGGACAGCCCAGTACCGGCGGTGAGCGTGGCGTGATCGTCAATACGGCTTCAGTGGCGGCATTCGACGGGCAGATTGGCCAGGCGGCTTATGCGGCGTCCAAGGCGGGGATCGTGGGCATGACGCTTCCGCTGGCCCGGGAACTGGCCCGGTTTGGCGTGCGGGTGATGACCATCGCCCCCGGTTTGTTCCAGACGCCCATGATGGCGGGGCTGCCGGAAGACGTGCAGGCGGCGCTTGGGCAGTCGGTGCCGTTCCCGCCCCGGCTCGGGCGACCTGAGGAGTACGCGCAACTGGTGACGGACATCGTTGCCAACGAGATGCTCAACGGGGAAACCATCCGCCTGGATGGTGCCCTCCGGCTTGCCCCCAGGTGATCCATGGCGCGCCGCAATACTTACCGATTGCGCATCGCCTTCAGCGATTGCGACCCCGCCCAGATCGTGTTTTTCGCCAATTATTTTCGGTGGTTCGATACCAGCAGTCGGGAGTTCTTCACCGCCTGCGGTGTGCCGAGCTGGCGGGACACCACCCGTGACCGGGGCATCATCGGAACGCCGCTGGTGGATGCGGGGGCCAGGTTTCTCAATTCGGCAACCTATGGCGAGGACATCGAGGTGGAAACCTGGATCGAGGAATGGCGCGGAAAAAGTTTCGTGATGTGCCACGTGGCCCGGCGCGGGGACACGGTTCTTGCGCAGGGCAGGGAGGTGCGCGTCTTCGCCATCCAGGACCCGGCGAATCCCCTGCGCATCAAGGCTGTGCCCATCCCGGAAGATATTCGCGCCGCGTGCGAGTGACCGGAAGACGAGCGCGTTTGGGGGCTGCATGGCCTTGCCGCGCCGGAACCAGAATACGAGTGGAGACCCTGCGATGAGCAGCTACGTACCCCCGTTGCGGGACATGAAATTCATCCTGGAGGCGGTGGCCGGCCTGGAGTCAGTCAATCAGCTTCCTGGTTGCGAGGAGGCCAGCCCGGATGTGGTGGAGGCCATCCTTGAGGAGGCCGGCAAGTTTGCCAGCGGCGTGCTCGATCCGCTGAACCGGGTGGGCGACACCCAGGGATGCCGGCTGGAGGAGGGGCGCGTTGGCTGTGCGGAAGGCTGGAAGGAGGCCTATGACCAGTTCCGCGCAAGCGGGTGGGGCGGGCTCTCGGGCCCTGCGGAGTATGGTGGTCAGGCTCTGCCCAAGCTGGCCTCGACGCCGGTATGGGAAATGTGGTTTTCGGCCAACACGGCCTTCGCCATGCTGCCCCAGCTCAATGTGGGCCAGGCAGAGGCGCTGGAGATCGCTGCCAGCGATGCGCTCAAGGCCGTCTTCCTGGAAAAGGTGGTGACCGGGGAGTGGGGTGCCACCATGAATCTCACTGAGCCCCAGGCCGGCTCGGATCTGTCGGCAACGCGCACCCGCGCAGAGCCGGGAGAGGATGGCAGCTACCGGCTGTTCGGGCAGAAGATATTCATTAGCTACGGTGAGCACGAACTGACCGAGAACATCGTGCATCTGGTGCTGGCCCGCTTGCCGGATGCGCCCCCGGGCGTGAAGGGAATTTCCCTGTTCCTGGTGCCCAAGTATCTGGTGACGGACGATGGTGGCCTCGGCGCCCGCAACGACGTGCGCTGCATCTCCATCGAGCACAAGATGGGCATACACGGCAGCCCCACCTGCACCATGAGTTTCGGCGAGCAAGGTGGGGCGTTGGGCTGGATGGTGGGGGCGCCCAACCGCGGTCTGGAGACGATGTTCATCATGATGAACGACGCCCGTTTCGGGGTAGGGGTGCAAGGCGTCGGGTTGGGCGAGCGAGCGTATCAGCGGGCCGTGGCGTATGCCCGCGAGCGCGTGCAGGGGCGCGATGCGGTGACCGGCGCCAGCGGTCTGCCCATCATCCACCACCCTGACGTGAAACGGATGTTGCTGGCCATGCGGTCGCGGCTGATGGCTGTGCGTGCGCTGTTGTATACAGCAGCCGGCTGGTTTGATCGCGCCCACCATCACCCCGACCCGGAAGTGGCGGAACGGTATCGTCGTTACGTGGACCTCCTGATGCCCGTGGCGAAGGGCTGGAGCACGGAGGTGGGCAACGATGTGTGCGACCTGGCCATCCAGGTTTTCGGCGGCATGGGGTTCGTCGAGGAAACCGGTGCGGCCCAGCATTTCCGGGATGCCCGGATCATCACCATCTACGAAGGCACGACGGGCATTCAGGCCAACGACCTGATCGGCCGCAAGATTCTGCGCGAGCAGGGCGCAACGCTGCGAACGCTGCTGGAAGAGATGCGTGCGCTGGCGGGAGGATTGGCGGCCGATACGGAACTGGCGGATCTGGCTCCCGCATTGGCGTCCGCTCTGGACGAACTGGAGTCCGTGCTTGACTGGGTGCTGGCCAATGGCGGCCCGCACCTGGCCGACGTGCTGGCTGGCGCGGTGCCTTTCCTTCACATGCTGGGCACGGTATGTGGTGCCTGGCAAATCTCCCGCGCGGCGCTGGCGGCACGCCAGAGACTGCTGGCCGAATCGGGGGATGCCGCATACCTCCAGAGTGTGGTGGGGCTTGCCCGCTACTACATGCAGAACGTCACCCCGCTGGTCTACGCATACAGCGGGGCAGTGCGGCAAGGGGGAGCGGCTGTGACCGGATTCGACGTTGACCAGCTCTGAAAGTGCCCGGTTTCCCCGGCCGCTTGCGCGCTAAGTGCCACTCCCGTCGGGGGTGGCATTTTTCTTGGCAGCAACGGCAGGGCGTGCAAAAACGCGGCGCTGGCGGGGCGTCGGTTTCATCTCCTTGCAGTGAAACAGTGTTTTGCTCATCTGGAGCATCCACTGGTTTTCCCTAGTTGTATCTCATCCACATCCCCCGGGGCGCAGCAATCCCGTATGAATTCACATATTTTGCAATTAGCCGTCGTCAGCTGAATGGGAATGACGCACGCAAGTTTGCACGGGATGCCGCCTGTGAACGGGGATTTCGCCATTTGCCGGAACTCCCACGACTTCGATTTTGATGTTAATGCACACTATCGTGAAAATATTCACGAGCAGGCGATTTGCCGTTTTGCGCGCAGGCTTTCGAGGGAATGGTCAGTAACCACAAGCTACCGCGCTACCGCAGGGCATCGTTTCCCGCCTGCAAGAGCCGATGACGCCCGTGCGCAAGTTCGCGGAGTGCCGCTCTCTGGCTCCTGATAATCCGGATATGCGGATTTGACGAGATGCTGCAAAGCCACCGGATTGAACCGGAGTGCTTCCTCGGGATGAAGACATGGCGCTGTAAGTTCTCGTTGGATATGGTATTTTTGCCGGACTTGTAGGAGTTTTTCTGACATGTCACCCGACAACATTGCACAAACTGCCTATTGCTCGACCATCGAGGCTGCCCGCATGCTGGGCGTCGGGGTTCGGACTGTCCAACTTTGGGTGGACAACGGCATCTTGCAGGCCTGGAAGACGGTGGGCGGTCATCGCCGTATCGCTCTGAGTTCTGTTCAGGAGGTACTGGCCCAGCGGGCGCAGCATAAGCCTGCCGCGCCCATGGATGACAGCTTCAAGCTGCTGGTGGTCGAGGATTCGAACCACTATCAGATGCTGTATCGCACGTTTCTTGATCGCTGGGGGCTGCCCATCCGGCTGATCACTGCCGTGGATGGTTTTGAGGGGCTGATCAAGATTGGCGAGGAAAAGCCCGATGCGATGGTGGCTGATCTGGTGATGCCGGGCATGGATGGCTTCGACATGATCTGCAAGCTACGCAATACGCCGGCTTATGCAGGACTCGACATCGTGGTGATCACGGGGATGGGTGAGGATGAGATCCAGACGCGGCGGCCGATGCTGGGCGACACGCCGATCATGCACAAGCCGGTGGACTTTCCCCGCTTCAAATTGTTGCTGGAGGATTTGTTGCGCAAGCACGGCATCAAGTTGCGCCGCCGTCAGATTGTGCCAAACGCCTGAGATACTCCCGTCGGCAGCGTGTTAGCATCGCTGCCTGATGTACTTGGTTAAGCCGACAGATCCCTCCGGGCTGTCGGCTTTTTCACGATTGTCCCAAGGATTTCCGATGTCGCTCCATCCCCAATCCAAGGCGCTGCTGGATCTTGTCTATCGCGCCGAAGCTGTTCCCTTCGAGACCATGACCTTGGGCCAGCAGCGCGCCAGTGCCGCTGCCATGCAGCACGCCTTCCGTCCCCCGATGCCGGAGGTGGGCAGTGCCGAAGAGGGGGCGTTGCCGCGGCCCGATTCCTTGGGAGGCCCCCTTCGTTACCGGCTCTATCGTCCCAAGGAGGCTCACCCGGATACCCGGCTTCCTGCTCTTATCTATGTGCACGGTGGCGGCTGGACGGTGGGCAACATCGAAAGCTACGAAGTGGTGTGCCGGGAATTGGCCAATGGCTCGGGCTGCGCCGTGCTGGCGCTGGCCTATCGCTTGGCTCCGGAGCACCCGTTTCCGGCTGCTGTTGAAGACGTCTCACATGCGGTGCGCTGGCTCAGCACGCATGGCGCCTCGATCGGTTTGGACGGTAGCCGGCTGGCGATCGGCGGAGACAGCGCAGGGGGCAATCTTTCGACCGTGGCGGCATTGATTGCACGCGACGAGGGGATTTCCAGCCTGAAGCTGCAACTCCTTGTCTATCCATCCACGGACCAGAGGGGGATGACTCCCTCGCACACCACCTATGGCGATGGCTACCTCCTGAATCAGGCCTCCATCGTGCGTTTCCAGCAGTGCTATCTGCCGCGCGAGGAAGACAAGCTTGACTGGCGGGCCTCACCCATCCTCGCGCCCAGCCTGGAAGGGCTGCCCCCGGTGCTGATGATCACCGCGAGCCATGATCCCCTGATTGACGATTGCGAGGCCTATGCCCGGCGCCTGCAGGCGTCTGGCGTGCCGGTGACCTATTCGCGCTATGAAGGCATGCTGCATGCGTTCTTCACGCTGGGCAAGTTTTTCCCGGATGCCAACAAGGCGGTTGCCGAAGCCGCGGAGGCTATTGCCAAAGCCCTGCTCTGACAGAGCGCTTTGCCCGGGCGGTCGGGCAACACGGATTCGCTCATCCTCGAGGCGGGTGGAACCTTGGAGTTCCCTCGCTTTTTTCATCGTCCCACCCTCTTGAAAAAGTGGGCGACGGCACCATGTTCGGTGCTTCGATCGACCAACTACCCGAACCCAAAAGGCGAACGGAAGGGTGTTCGCGCCCCCCGCGTGGCCTTTGGCCCGAGCCCGTGCCGCCTCGAGAGCGGAGATTTCAACCATGACTGTCAACACTTCGGAAACTCTCAACTTCCAGGCTGAGGTGAAGCAACTGCTGCACCTCATGATTCATTCCCTGTACTCCAACCGGGAAATCTTTCTGAGGGAACTGATTTCCAACGCTTCCGACGCGTGCGACAAGCTGCGTTTCGAGGCGCTGAACAACGGGGCGCTGTTTGAGGGAGATTCCGAGCTGAAGATCCGCGTCAGCTTTGACGCGGAGGCCCGTACCATCACCATCGCGGACAACGGCATCGGGATGTCGCGGGATGAAGTGGTCCAGAATCTGGGCACTATCGCCAAGTCCGGCACCAAGGAATTCTTCTCCCGCCTCACGGGCGATCAGCAGAAGGATGCCCACCTGATTGGACAGTTCGGGGTCGGGTTTTATTCTTCCTTCATCGTGGCTGACAAGGTGACGGTGGTGACCCGCCGGGCCGGACTCTCCGCAGACCAGGGCGTGCGGTGGACCTGTTCCATGGCCGCTGATGAGGCGGGTGCCTACACGGTGGAACCTGAAGAAAAAACCACCCGGGGTACCGAGATCACCCTGCACCTGCGCGAAGGCGAAGACGACCTGCTTTCAAGCTGGAAGCTGCGCCAGATCGTCCGCAAGTACTCGGATCACATCGTCCAGCCCATCGTGATGAAGAAGGAGGAGTGGGACGAGGAAAAGAAAGCCCAGGTGCTGACCGACGAGGACGAGTCTGTCAACCAGGCCAACGCACTGTGGACCCGGGCCAAGAACGACATCACCGAAGACGAGTACAAGGCCTTCTACAAGCATGTCGGCCATGATTACGAAGATCCCCTGGCCTGGACCCATGCCAAGGTTGAAGGCAAGCACGAGTACACCCAGTTGCTCTACGTGCCCGCCCATGCGCCCTTCGACATGTGGGATCGCAATCAGCGCCACGGTATCAAGCTCTATGTGCGCCGCGTCTTCATCATGGACGACGCCGAGAAGCTGATGCCCATGTACCTGCGTTTCATCCGTGGGGTGGTGGATTCAGCCGATCTGCCGCTGAATGTCTCTCGCGAGATTCTGCAAGAGAGCAAGGACATCGACACGATCCGCGCGGGCTGCACCAAGAAGGTGCTGGGCATGTTGGAAGACATGGCCGAGCACAACAAGGAAAAATATGCGACCTTCTGGAGCGAGTTCGGCCGTGTGCTCAAGGAAGGGATGGGCGAAGACCACAGCAACCGCGAAAAGCTCGCCAAGCTCCTGCGTTTCGCTTCAACCCACACCGACAGCCCCGAGCAGACGGTCTCCCTGGCCGATTACCTGGGGCGGATGAAGGAAGGGCAGGACAAGGTCTATTACGTGACCGCCGAGACCTTCAATGCCGCCAAGAACAGCCCCCACCTGGAAGTGTTCCGCAAAAAGGGTATCGAGGTGCTCTTGCTTGCCGATCGGGTAGACGAGTGGGTGGTTGGCCATCTGACCGAGTTTGAAGGCAAGGCCTTGCAGTCCGTGGCCAAGGGTGGCCTGGATCTGGGCAAACTGGAAGACGAAGCGGAAAAGAAGGAAGCCGAAGAGGAAGCCGGCGAGTTCAAGGACTTTGTCGAAAAGGTCAAGAGTAGCCTGGGTGAGCGGGTGAAGGAGGTGCGTGTGACCCACCGCCTCACCGACTCTCCGGCGTGTCTGGTGGCGGACGAATACGACATGGGTGGCAATCTGGCCCGGATCCTCAAATCCGTGGGGCAGGAAGCTCCGATGTCCAAACCGATTCTGGAAGTCAATCCCAAGCACCCGGTCATTCTGCGGATGAAGTACGAAGACAAGCGCTTCGACGATTGGGCGGCTGTATTGTTCGATCAGGCCTTGCTGGCGGAGGGGGGGCAGTTGGAAGATCCCGCCGGCTTTGTGAAGCGCGTCAACGGTCTGATGCTGGAAATGAGCGGCGCCTGAGTTCGGGTGAGGCTCGGCCCCGGAAGGGGAGATGAATTGGGGCGCCGCGGCGCCCCAATTTATTGACGATCCAGTGGCTCAGATTTCCAGGTTGTCGATGAGCCGCGTGGTGCCCAGGCGCGCGGCGGCGAGTACTACCAGAGGGTCATCGGCCTTCTGGGCCGGTTGCAGGTCCGCGCGCCGTCTAATGGACACATAGTCCGGTGCCCATCCCGCCCCACGCAGTCCTTCCATGGCACGCGCTTCCAGCGCCGGGTGGTCCCCGTTGCCCTGGCGGACCGCTTCCGCCACGCCGTGGAGGGTGGCATAGAGTCGCGGCGCTTCGGCCCGCTCGGAGGGGCTCAGGTAGCCGTTGCGCGAGGAGAGCGCCAGACCATCTGCCGCCCGCTGTGTTTCGCCCGCCACCACCTCAATCGGCAGGGCGAAATCCCGCACCATGTTGCGGATGATCATGAGCTGCTGGTAATCCTTCTTGCCGAACACCGCCACATGGGGTTGAACGGCGGCAAACAGCTTCATGACCACCGTGGCGACTCCCCGGAAGAAATGGGGACGGAATTCCCCTTCCAGAATCTTGCCCTGGGTCTCCGGAACTTCGATGTGGTAGAGCTGGGGCTTAGGGTAGAGCACCGCCTCGGTAGGGGCGAAAAGGTGGGCAACCCCCGCGGCTTCCAGCTTGGCGCAGTCCTCGCCGAAGGTGCGGGGATAGGTGTCAAAGTCTTCGGTCGGCCCAAATTGCAGGCGATTGACGAAGATGCTGGCCACCACGCACGGCGCCAGTTCAGCCGCCTGGCGGGTAAGCGCAATGTGCCCTTCGTGCAGATTCCCCATGGTGGGCACGAAGGCAGTACGGAGTTCGCGGGCCAGCGCCTGGCGCAGGCTGTCGATGGTGTTGTGGATCTGCATGTTCAGGCCTTGCCACGAGGGTCAATAACACTGCTCCGGTGCGGGAAAGCTGCTGTCCTTGACCGCTGCGACGTAGGCGGCCACCGCAGCGTCGATGCTGTCGGCGCCCTGCATGAAATTACGGACGAAACGTGCTTTCTTGCCCGGATACACACCCAGCATGTCGTGGAGGACCAGCACTTGTCCGTGGCAGCCGGGGCCGGCACCGATGCCGATGGTTGCCATCGTGCTCAGGCTGGCGGACAAATCCGCGGCCACGCCGGAGGGCACCATCTCCAGCACCATCAGGGCCGCTCCGGCCTGTTCCAGCGCCAGGGCATCCGCCTTGAGTTGCTGGGCGCCCGCCTCGGTACGACCCTGCACCCGGTAGCCACCCAGTTGATGCACAGCTTGGGGGGTGAGGCCGATATGGGCGCACACGGGTACCCCGCGTTCGACCAAGAAGCGCACGGTATCCGCCATGAAAGCGCCGCCTTCCAGCTTCACCATGTGGGCGCCGGCCGCCATCAGCCTGGCGGCGCTGGCCATGGCCTGGGCTGGGCTCTCGTGGTAGCTGCCAAAGGGCAGGTCGGTAACAATCATCGCCCGTTTGGTGCCCCGTGCCACGCAGGCCGTGTGGTAAGCCATGTCCTGCAGCGTGACGGGAAGCGTGCTGGTATGGCCCTGGAGCACATTGCCCAGAGAATCACCAACCAGGATCACGTCGACGCCGTTACGCTCCAGCAGCGAAGCGAAGCTCGCGTCGTAGCCAGTCAGCATCGCGATCTTGGTTCCTTCCGCACGCATGCGGGCAAGCTCGTGCAGCGTAACGGGGCGGGCATTTTCCAGGTAGCTCATGGCAGACCCTTCAGGAGTGGTTGTGGCGAGGCATTAACGCAGGGGCTGCGTTGCCAGGTTGACAGTGGGTTCGCTAAGCGTAGCCGAAGAACTCACGGTACCCCCGCATGGCGGACAGACGCTCGACCAGAAGGGCGAAGTCTTCGTCCCGGTCCACCGGATTGAGGGTGTCCGCATGCACGATGAACAGGGGGGAGCGATCGTAACCGTGGAAGTACCGGGCATAGTGGTCCGTTACCCGGCGCAGGTAGGTCTCATCCAGGCGCCGCTCGCTCCCCAGACCCCTGCGGCGGACCCGCTCGATGAGGGTTTCCGGTTCCGCCTGGAGATATATCACCAAATCCGGCGTTGGCGGTGTGGGCCGCAGCAACTCGAACAACTGCCGGTAGAGCTTGAGCTCGTCCTCGTTGAGATTGAGCGCCGCGAACAAGGGGTCTTTCTCGAACAGGAAGTCCGATACCACCCGCTGGAGAAACAAGTCATTCAGTTTCAGGTCCCGGATCAGGTCTATGCGCTGGAGCAGAAAGGAAATCTGGGTAGACAGCGCATGGCGTTCCATGTCCTGGTAAAACTTGGCCAGGAAGGGCACGTCCTGGGGCCGCTCCAGGATGGTGGGGGCCTCAAGATAGTCCGCCAGTCGTTCGGCCAAGCTGGTCTTACCCACGCCTATGGGGCCTTCAACCACGATGTAACGCGCCTTGTGCAGCATGGAACCAGGCTAATTCCGGAATATGAAATAAACGGCGCCTAGGATACACAGGCAGGCCCACAGGTAGTCAAGCTTCAGGGGCTGCTGCATGTAGAACACCGAGAACGGAACGAACAGGAACAAGGTGATGGCTTCCTGCATGATCTTGAGTTGACCCACGTCCAGCACCTGGTGGCCGATGCGGTTGGCGGGCACCTGCAGCAGATACTCGAAGAGGGCGATGCCCCAGCTCACCAGGGCGGCCACATACCACGGACGGTCGGCCAGATTCCTGAGGTGTCCATACCAGGCGAAGGTCATGAACACGTTGGACGCCACCAGCAAGAGTGTGGTCTGGAGGACTACCGGATACTGCATGCAGGCTCGGGAATGGTGAGACGCGCAAACGGGGAGGCAGGGCTCAGCCAGCAGCCTCGGCCGGAGCCTCACCGTTGCCTGCGCCGCGGCGGCGCGGACGTCGGCGGCGCCGGTCGTTGCGTTTTTCGGCGGGTTGGAGGAGCGACTCGCGCTCACCTTCGTCACCTTCGGCGAACTGTGACCACCATTCGCCAAGCTCCGCCGGCAGTTCACCGCTTTCGGCACGCAGCCGGAGGAAGTCGTACCCGGCGCGGAAGCGGGGTTGTTCCAGCAAGCGGAAGGGCCGGCGGCCGGAGCGTTGCTCGAAGCGTGGTTGCAGGGCCCAGATTTCCTTGATGTCTCCGGCGATGCGGCGGGTGATTGCCAGCTTTTCCGATTGCTGGTCCAGCACCTCGTTCATTGCTTCGAACAGGGCTGGCATGGGAGCCTCGCCTTCGTTCTTGCGGGTTTCCCAGTTGGCGAGCACTTCGTGCCAAAGCAGCGTGGCAAAGAGGAAGCTGGGGGACACGGGCTTGCCCGCCCGCACCCGCTCATCCGTGTTCTCCAGGGAAAGCCAGACGAATTTTTCGCCCAGCGGCTGTTCGAGGATCACGTCCAGCAGGGGCAGCAGGCCGTGGTGCAGGCCTTCCTCCCGCAATTGGCGCAGGCATTTGACGGCATGCCCGGAGGTGAGGAGCTTCAACATTTCGTCGAAAAGGCGGGCCGCCGGTACGTTCTCCAGCAGGCTGCCCATCTCCCGGATGGGGTGGCGGGCGGCGGGATCGATGGCCAGGCCCAGCTTGGCCGCAAGGCGTACGGCGCGCAGCATGCGCACCGGGTCTTCCCGGTAACGGCGGCGGGGATCGCCAATCATGCGCAGGGTTTTTTGCCGGATGTCGGCCACGCCGTGGTGGTAGTCCACCACCGTTTCGCTGGACGGGTCGTAATAGAGCGCGTTGGCGGTGAAGTCCCGTCGCGTGGCGTCTTCCTCCTGGGTTCCGAAGACGTTGTCCCGCAGCACACGGCCGTGTTCGTCCTTCTCCGCATCGTCGCTGGCGGCAGCCCGGAAGGTGGAGACCTCGATGGTTTCCTGGCCGAACATCACATGCACGATGCGGAAGCGCCTGCCAATGATACGGGAGCGGCGAAAAACGTCCCGCACCTGCTCAGGCGTCGCATCGGTGGCGACATCGTAGTCTTTCGGGGTTTCGCCGATCAGCAGATCACGTACCGCTCCGCCCACCACGTAGGCTTTGAAGCCGGCTCCCTGCAGCCCTTCGCACACGCGCCGTGCGGCCGAGGAAATCCGGTCCCGGGAGATGCCATGCTGTTCCACTGCGATCACCGCCGGCGGGCGGTGGGCAGGTTGGGCCTCGGACGGATCGCGCCGGAAAACCTTGCGCAGCAGCTTGCGAATCATGGGCGAAACGAATACCCCAAATGGCGAAGGGCGCAATCATACCGTAAAAGGCGTGGCCCTCAGGCGGCGGGGGCGGTTTGCCGCAGGCTCAGAATGGTCCAGCCCTGGCTGCGGGCGTGGGCCTCCAGGGTGGGGTCCGGGTCCACGGCCACCGGATTCGTCACCCGGTTGAGGAGGGGGAGGTCGTTGAGCGAATCGCTATAGAACCAGCTACGCTCGAAATCTCCGGTGTGTTTGCCCAGGTTGGCGAGCCAGGCTTCCACGCGGGTGATCTTGCCTTCGCGGAAGGAAGGCAGCCCCTCCACCTTGCCGGTGAAGGCCCCTTGGGCATCGCGGGCCGGTTCGGTGGCAATCAGGTGTTCAATGCCTAGTTCCCGGGCAATCGGGCCGGTGACGAAGCTGTTGGTTGCCGTGACGATGGCGACCAGCGCGCCTGCCTGTTGGTGGGCGCGTATGAGGGGGAGGGCGCCGGGTGCCACGATGGGCCGGATGTGGTGAGTCATGAAGTCGGCGTGCCAGGCATCGAGTTGCGCCCGGCTGTGGCGGGCCAGGGGTGCGAGCTGGAAGTCGAGAAAGGCGTGGATGTCCAGCGTGCCAGCCTTGTATTGCTCGTAGAACTCCAGGTTGCGGGCCTCATAGAGTTCGCGGTCGAGCACGCCACGGCTGATGAGAAACTGCGCCCACTCGAAGTCACTGTCCCCCGCGAGCAAGGTGTTGTCCAGATCGAAAAGCACCAGATCCATGATGTCAAAGTTCAAGTAGTGAAGGGGGGCGGAATGTTCAGGCCACCGGCTCTTTGGGGCCCCAGATGAGAATCTCGCGCAGCAGCGGCACGGTAACCGGGCGTTTCAGTTCCAATGAAAGTGCGTCCAGCGCATCCACCACCGAGAGCAGGTAGGAGAGCTCGCGGTTTTCATGGCGCAACAGGTATTGCACCACCTCGTCGCCAAGGGGCATGCCCAGCAGGGCTGCACGCCGGTGCAGGGTTTCGACCTTCTCTTCGTCCGAAAGCGGTTTGACCTCGAACACCTGGGCCGCACCAACCCGGGTGCGCAGATCCGGCCGCAGACCCAGGCGAACGGGGGGCTCTTGCCCCGCCAGCACCAGGGTGGCGTCCACCCGGGGAACGGCGAGAAAAGCGCGGAACAGGGTGTCCCCCGCCTCGGCGGGGAGCGCATCCAGATCATCCAGCGCCAGCAGCATGCCCGGTTGCAGGGCGAAATCAGCGGGTAGACTGGTGGCGCTCAGATACAGCGCCTGGCGTTCCTGCTCCTGGGCAGCGGCGACCGTGGCCTGCAGCAGATGGCTGCGCCCTGAGCCTTCCGGCCCGTACAGGTAGATGCTTTGCCCGGGGCCGCCCGCAGCCGCGGCTTCGTGCAGGCTGACCAGAAGCTGGGCATTCTCTCCCGGAACAAAGCTGCCAAAACTGGGCGGTGCCGGTGGGCGGATGTCGAGGGTGAGTTGTCGCATTAGGTTTCCCGATGACCTTGATACAAGGCGCTTTGCAGATACACCGCGCGGATCTCCCGCAGGCCCACCAGCAGCGCGGCGCTGGTGGGCAGGGCGATGAGTACGCCAACAAATCCGAAAAGCTGGCCGAAGGCGAGCAGCGCGAAGATCACCGCCACCGGGTGCAGCCCCACCCGCTCGCCCACCAGGAATGGGGTAAGCAGAAAACTCTCCAGCCCCTGGCCGATGGCATAGACCACCGCCACGCCGATGATGGGGTTCCACCCGTCGAACTGAAGCATCGCCACCAGCAGCGCTAGCACCAGGCCCAAGCCATAGCCCACGTAGGGGATGAAGATCAGCAGCCCGGTGAGGATGCCCACGGGCAGCGCAAAATCCAGCCCCGCCAGCCACAGGGCCAGGCTGTAATAGATGGCCAGGATCAGCATCACCGAAAGCTGCCCGCGGAGGAATTCCGCCAGCACCTGGTCCACCTCCCGGGCGATGCGTACCGCGTGGGCGTGCCATGGGCGCGGGAGCAGGATTTCGATGCGGGCGAGCAAGCCGTCCCAGTCCCGCAGCAGATAGAACATCACCACCGGCAGCAGCGCCATCATGCCCAGCACGCCGAAGATGGCCATCCCGCCCGCCTTGATGGACTTGAAAACTCCGCCGGCCACGTTCTGCGCGCTGTCCCAGTTCTCGGTGACGATCTTGCGCAAGGAGGCCGGGTCGAGCTTGACGCGGATGCCAAAGCGCTCCTTGAGCCAGGGCGCCAACTCGTCGTTGATGACCCGGGAGAGGTCCGGCAGCCGCTCGCTCAGTTGCCCCGCCTCCTCGATCACCATTGGCGCCAGGATCAGCACCAGCAGGGCGATTACCCCGCCCATGAACAGGATCAGCAAGGTAGTGCCCAGGGCGCGGGGCACCCGGTAGCGCTCCAGCCGTTGCACCAGCGGGTTGCAGATGTAAGCCAGCGTTGCGCCCAGCAGGAAGGGCGTGAGGATGGGGGAGAGCAGGTAGACCAGCCACAACAGCCCCGCGGCTGCCGCGAGCAAGAGTGCGGCCTGTTGTCGGCCGGGGCGGCCGGAAGGCATTTCCGGTAAACTCACTGCTTTTATCTTCCTGGGGCTGGGCAGTCGGTGGATCGCGATGGCTGGCAAGCCGCTCAGCGGCAGCCAGAAGACAGGCGGAGTCATCCGCCCCGCACCGGTTGCCGGCGTGGCAACCGGGCTGCATGCGCCGGCCCGCGCCGGACATGCCCGCAACATTCTCGCCGTGTCGGAATCGTTCCGACGAGCCCAAGTTTAACAACTTTCGCGTGGCCACGCCCTGAGCTGAAAAGGCACTGAAAATGACCGCAATTCCCAATCCGGGACGGGAGTCCCTCTCCTACGCCGCTGCCGGCGTCGATATCGAAGCGGGTGACGCGCTGGTGGAGCGCATCAAGCCCGCTGCCCGTCGCACCATGCGCCCCGAGGTGCTGGCCGGCATCGGCGGCTTCGGTGCCCTGTTTGAAATCTCCAAGAAGTACAACGAGCCGGTGCTCGTCGCCGGTACCGATGGCGTGGGCACCAAGCTCAAGCTCGCCTTCCAGCTCAATCGCCACGACACCGTGGGGCAGGACCTGGTGGCCATGAGCGTCAATGACATCCTCGTCCAGGGTGCCGAGCCGCTGTTCTTCCTCGACTACTTTGCCTGCGGCCGGCTGGACGTGAACACCGCCGCCACCGTGGTGGAGGGCATCGCCCGGGGCTGTGAGCTGTCGGGCTGCGCCCTGATCGGCGGCGAAACGGCCGAGATGCCCAGCATGTACCCGGACGGCGAATACGATCTGGCCGGCTTTGCCGTGGGCGCGGTGGAAAAGTCCCGGATCATCGACGGCACCCGCATCGTGCCCGGGGACGTGGTGCTGGGCCTGGCTTCCAGCGGCGCCCACTCCAACGGCTACTCCCTCATCCGCAAGATCCTCGAGCGCAGCGGCGCCGACACCGCCGCGCCCTTCGATGGCGAGCGCACCCTGGCGGACGTGGTGCTTGCCCCCACGCGCATCTACGTCAAGCCCCTGCTGGCCCTGCTGCAGGCCCAGCCGGGCATGGTCAAGGGCATGGCCCACATCACCGGCGGCGGGCTCACCGAGAACATCCCCCGCATCCTGGCCGACCACCTCACCGCCGTGCTCGACGGCAAGAGCTGGAGCCGCCCCAAGCTGTTCGACTGGCTGCAGGCGGAAGGCAATGTGGACAGTGCCGAGATGCACCGCGTGTTCAACTGCGGCATCGGCATGGTGGTGGTAGTGGCCGCTGAGCATGCAGAGGCCGCGGCGGAGTTCCTGCGCGCGCAGCACGAAACCGTGTTCGCCATCGGCCGCGTGGAGGCCCGGGCCGAAGGGCAGGCGCAAACCGTGGTCGTTTAAGGGGGCTCGTCTCCGCCCGCTAGCGCTCCACAAAGCAAACAGGGCTGCCCGCAGGCAGCCCTGTTTGCTTTGACCGCCTCGGCCTCCGTGCCTACCAGCGCACCTTGCGGGCGGCTTCCAGGAATTCCTCAAGAATCGGGTTGCAGTTGAGCAGGTCCGCTTCGCCCGGGCGGTGGAACTCCGGGTGCCACTGCAGCCCCAGCACAAAGCCCCGGCCCGTCCAGCGGATCGCCTCCACGATCTTGTCCTGGGCCGACCAGGCCTCCACCGCCAGTTCCCGCCCCAGCTCCTTCACTGCCTGATGGTGGATGGAGATCACATTGCGACCCGGGCTGTCCTTGCAGAGTTTTTCCAAGAGCGAGCCCTCCGCCAGTTCCACCGCGTGGCGGTGGTGATCGTAGGCGTCTTCCACATGGGGTTGTGCTTCGGGCAACTGGGTGGCGATGTCCTGATACAGCGTGCCGCCAAAGGCCACGTTGATCAGTTGCGCCCCCCGGCAGATGCCCAGCACCGGCTTGCGCGCCTCGATGAACTCATGCACCAGTTCCATCTCGTAGGCGTCCCGCACCCGGTCCCCCGCCCATTCGGGTTGATGCGGAGCTTCCCCGTAGGTCTCCGGGCTCAGGTCGGCGCCGCCCTGCAGCACCAGGCCGTCAAGCTGGTCCGCGTAGTCCCGCAGCCGCATGTTGCTGCGGTGGAGCAGGGTGTCCTGGCTGATGGAGGGGATCATCAGCACCAGCACGTCCCGGCACATCACCCAGTCCGCCACCGACTGCTCCAGGTACTGCAGCGTCTTGCCCAGCAAGCCCTGGGCCCCCGGCGGCGGATGGTAGAGGCGGGCGGAAAGGCCGATTTTCAGCGTCGAGCGGCGAACCATGTTTTGTCTCCTGCAGGGGCTGCCTAATGGTAGGTCAGGGCCCGGGGGGCGTCCAGTTTGGTGATGGGTGCGCGCGGCAAACCCCTCGTCGCGTCAGGGATTCGTATGTGATATATCTGGCTAAAACGACAGCATCTCCCGCTTGCCTCTGCCATGAACTCGCGCTCTCACGTCTTTATCAGCTACGCCCACGGCGACGCCCGGCACATGGAGTACGTCGCCCGGCTCGCCGCCACGCTCGCCAAGCAGAGTGCCTTCCAGGTCATCTGGGACTTGGGCGGAAGGATGTTTCCGACACAAGGCTGGACTCAATGGATGATCGACTCGGTGGACGCGGCGCAGAAGGTGATCTGCGTCTGCTCGCCGGACTACAAGGCCCGTTTCGAGCGTAAGGACACGGCCGGGCAGGCCCGCGGCGCGGGCAAGGGCGTTACCTTCGAGGGGGCGGTGATTACCCAGGCGCTTTGCGACGCTTACCTGGAGAACAACAAGTTTATTCCCGTCCTCCCGCCCCACTGCGAGGCGCAAGCCTCGGTGCCCCGGCTGCTCGCACCCTACACCTCTGTCTCGCCGGCCGCCGATCAGGCCGAAGAGTTCGCGTTCCTCGTGGAGATCCTGCTGGACCACTCCGGCGCAAACACCGCCGACCCGTGGGACTTCGGCTCCGGCCAGGGTTCGACCGCGGGCGAGCAAGCCCTCGCCGCCTACCGCCAGTCCCGCATCGCCGAATGGTCCCAGCGCCGCTACGCGGTGGACAAGCGCTTCACGCGCCTGAGCCTGCTGCTGGACCGGTGCGCCGACGCCCAGCGGGAGCGTTTCGAGAAGCAGACCGAGTCCTTCGACGATCTGGCGGACATCCTGCGCACCCATGGCGACTATCCGGCGCTCGTGCTGCTGGGCGCCCCCGGTTCCGGCAAGAGCACGCTGCTGCGCCGGCTGGACCTGGAATGCGCCCAGGCGGCGGAAGCCGATGACGAGGGCGCCGTGGCGCGCTTCAGCCTGTTCGTTTCCCTGCGCGACTTCCCCAGCGCCGATCCTGCCAAGCCGCCGCCGGAGCCCCTTGCCTGGCTGCGCGCCAGGTGGGCCGAAGAATGGGGCAAGAAATGCCCCGGCCTGCCTGCCCTCGACACCCTGTTGGCGCAGGGGCCGTCCCTGTTGCTGCTGGATGCCTTGAACGAGATGCCCCACACGGAGGCCAGCTACCGGCCGCTGGTGCGGGCGTGGGCCGAGTTCCTCGCAGACCTGCGTCGCCGCTTCCCCGCCTGCCGCGTGGTGTTCTCCTGCCGGTCGCTCGACTACAGCGCCTCCCTGTCCACCGCGGTAATCCCCGTGCCCCATGTGGACATCGAAAAGCTCAGCCCCGAGCGCATCCGGGAGTTCCTGCACCACTACGCCGGCGACCACGCGCAGCCTCTGTACCAGGCCATCGAGCGGGCGCAGCAGTTCGACCTCTACGGCACCGCCTTCTTCCTCAAGATGCTGGTGGATCAGGCGGGCCGCACCGGCCAGGTGCCGCCGGACCGGGCCGCCCTGTTCACCGCCTTCGTGCGCAAGCTGCTGGCGCGGGAGGTGGCCCGGCCCAACCCCCTGCTGACCGAGCCCGGCCTGTTGTCCGGGCGGGATCTGGATCGGCTGCCCCACCTGCTGGAGAGTTCTCGCAACGTGGCGCCCTACGCCCTGCCCGAGGGCGGCCCGCTCTTCCCCAAGCTCGCCGAGCTGGCCCATGCCCTGCAGGCCGCCGGTTTTTGCGGCGAGCGCTATCAGGTGGTGGAAACCTTCGACCGTGCCCTGGCGGTGCTGGGCCATCCGGCCTTTGAGCGGGCAGAGGCCGTCATCCTGGCCGCCTGCGCCCTCTCCGTGCTGGAGCAGAACCTGGCGGCCGATACCGTCCAGTTCTTTCACCAGCTCCTGCAGGAATACTTCGCCGCCCGGCGGCTGGCTGCGGCGCCGGAGCCGGCCAAGGTGGCGCTGCCCTGGCGGGCGGACGAGGTGGCGCCGAATCTGGCCGACACCCTGGCCGGGCTGAAGGACTATGAACCCCTGCCGCCGCTCCAGCCCACTGGCTGGGAAGAGACGACCCTGCTGGCTGCCACCATGGCCGCCGACCGGGGCGGCTTCATCGAGGGCTTGATGTCGGCCAACCTGCCCCTGGCCGGGCGGGCGGCGGCGCAGAACCGGGTGGGGCTGGCGCCCGCCCTGATCGGCCGCATCCAGCAGGCCCTGCTGGCGCGCATGACGGACCCGGCCGCCGATTTGCGCGCCCGCATCGCAGCCGGCAAGGCCCTGGGCGAACTGGGCGATCCGCGCTTCACGCGGCACTCGGGGCCCCACGGGGATTACCTGCTGCCGCCGTGGGTGCAGATTGCCGGCGGCACCTACCGCATTGGCGACGACACCAGCGGTGAGGCAGACGAAAAGCCTGCCCACGCGGTGGAGCTGGCGCCGTTTGCCATCGGCCAGTTCCCGGTCACTAACGGTGAGTGGCG
>JRYG01000902.1_pt1 | contig 44298 bp, 36 predicted proteins | sample 235341 | NCBI WGS metagenome assembly JRYG01 (sample SAMN03074218, study PRJNA261478) | activated sludge metagenome | biome: Wastewater Treatment Plant; feature: Wastewater; material: Activated sludge; isolation source: activated biomass of a wastewater treatment plant treating hydrocarbon... ...
TGCGCAACGCCTCGATAGCGGTGCTGCGCGAGATCGGCGTGGATACGGGCGGTTCCAATGTCCAGTTCGCCATCAATCCCCGTGATGGCCGGATGGTGGTGATCGAGATGAATCCGCGGGTGTCCCGCTCGTCGGCGCTGGCTTCCAAGGCGACCGGCTTTCCCATCGCCAAGGTGGCGGCCAAACTGGCCGTGGGCTACACCCTGGATGAGCTCAAGAATGACATTACCGGCGGTGCCACGCCGGCTTCGTTCGAGCCGTCGATCGACTACGTCGTGACCAAGGTGCCCCGCTTCGCCTTCGAGAAGTTTCCCCAGGCGGATGCGCGCCTGACCACCCAGATGAAGTCGGTGGGGGAGGTGATGGCAATGGGGCGCACCTTCCAGGAGTCCCTGCAGAAAGCCCTGCGAGGCCTGGAGATCGGGGCGCACGGGTTTGACGAAATGGCGGCTGATGAGGAAGTGCTGGCCCGGGAGTTGTCGGTTCCGGGGCCGCGTCGCATCTGGTATGTGGGCGAAGCGTTCCGCCAGGGCATGACGCAGGAGAATGTCCAGCGCCTCACGGCCATCGATCCCTGGTTCCTTGTGCAGATTCACGACATCATCCGTTGCGAGCAGCAGCTGCTGGGGCGTCGGCTCCACGATCTTTCCCGGACCGAGATGTTCGAGCTCAAGCGCAAGGGCTTTTCCGACACCCGCTTGGGACGCCTGCTGGCCGCCACCGAAGGCGAGGTGCGGGCCCGTCGTCACGAACTGGACATCCGTCCCGTCTTCAAGCGCGTCGATACGTGCGCCGCGGAGTTTGCGACGTCAACGGCCTACATGTATTCCAGCTATGAGGAAGAGTGCGAGGCGCGCCCAACCGACCGCAAGAAGATCATGGTGCTGGGGGGGGGGCCGAATCGCATTGGCCAGGGGATCGAGTTCGATTACTGCTGCGTCCATGCGGCCCTGGCGCTGCGGGAAGACGGGTTTGAGACCATCATGGTCAATTGCAATCCCGAGACGGTTTCCACCGATTACGACACGTCCGACCGGCTCTACTTTGAGCCGCTGACCCTGGAAGATGTGCTCGAAATCGTCAATGTGGAACGCCCCGTGGGCGTGATCGTGCAGTTCGGCGGACAAACCCCGCTCAAGCTTTCCCACGGATTGCAATCCGCGGGTGTCCCCATCATCGGGACGAGCCCCGACATGATCGATTGCGCCGAAGATCGCGCCCGCTTCCAGCAGATGCTGCAGGAACTGGGGCTTTCCCAGCCGCCCAATCGTATTGCCCGCAATACGGCGGAGGCCCTTACCCGCGCGGCAGAGATCGGTTATCCGCTGGTGGTGCGGCCCTCCAACGTCCTCGGGGGGCGGGCCATGGAAATCATCCACCATCCGGATGAGCTCGAGACGTACATGCTGCAGGCGGTGGAAATGTCCAAGCGTTTCCCCGAGCGTTTGCCCATTCTGCTGGACCGCTTCCTGAACGATGCCATCGAGGTGGACGTGGATGCGCTGGCCGATGGTGAAGCGGTTGTAATCGGTGGAGTCATGGAGCATATCGAGCAAGCCGGCGTGCACTCGGGCGACTCTGCCTGTTCGCTGCCGCCGTACTCTCTTGCACCTTCGGTGGTGGAGGAGCTTCGGCGTCAGACCCGGCTCATGGCGGCCAAGCTGAACGTGTGCGGCCTGATGAACGTGCAGTTCGCCATTCAGGGCGAAAAGGTGTACGTGCTTGAGGTGAACCCCCGGGCTTCGCGGACGGTGCCCTTCGTGTCCAAAGCCTGCGGCTTGCCGCTCGCCAAGATCGCTGCCCGCTGCATGGCCGGGCGCTCCCTGGTAGACCAGGGGGTCAGTGGGGAGGTCGTTCCGCCCTACTACTCGGTCAAGGAGGCGGTATTCCCGTTCATCAAGTTCCCCGGGGTGGATACCATCCTTGGACCCGAAATGAAGTCCACCGGGGAGGTGATGGGCGTTGGCCGTACCTTTGCGGAAGCCTTCGTCAAATCCCAGTTGGCTGCGGGAGTCAAATTGCCCGAATCGGGCAAGGCTTTCATCAGCGTGAAGCATGGGGACCGGGCGAAAGCCGTCGACGTCGCTCGCGAACTGCACGAGCTGGGTTTTGAGTTGGTGGCGACCCGCGGTACTGCTTCTGCCATCGCGGCTGCCGGGCTTCCGGTCACCTCGGTTAATAAGGTGAACGAAGGGCGGCCCCACGTGGTCGACATGATCAAGAACAACGAGATTAGTTTCATCCTCAATACGGTGGAAGAAAAAAGGACGGCGATTGCCGATTCCCGCTCCATCCGCACCAGTGCGCTCGCGCAGCGCGTAACGCTCTACACCACGGCTGAAGGGGCCCGTGCCGCTTGTATCGGCATGCGTCATCTGAGCGGGCTGGAGGTGTACGCGCTGCAGATGCTCCACGCCGAACTCCAATAGCAGAAGACATGAACAAGACACCTCTTACCATCCGGGGCGCCGAGTTGTTGAAGGCGGAACTTCACCGCCTGAAGACGGTTGAGCGGCCCAAGGTGATCGATGCGATTGCCGAGGCGCGCTCTCACGGCGACCTTTCCGAAAATGCCGAGTATGACGCGGCCAAGGAGCGTCAGGGTTTCATCGAGGGGCGTATCAAGGAGGTTGAAGCCAAGCTCTCCAGCGCCCAAATCATTGATCCCAAGCTGCTGGACGCGGATGGCCGTTGCGTGTTCGGGGCCACTGTTGAGCTGGAGGATCTGGAGGCCGGGGCGTCGGTCACCTATCAAATCGTGGGGGACGACGAGGCTGACCTGAAGAACGGAAAGATATCGATCAGCTCTCCGATCGCGCGGGCCTTGATCGGCAAATACGCGGGTGATGTGGCAGAAGTGCAGGCACCGGGCGGCGTGCGCGAATACGAAGTCCTGGAAGTCCGCTACGAGTAGGCCTCGACGGTGGCAAACCCGTCCGAAGCCTTCTCCCGTCTGATACTCACCGCGTGGGTGGGCAGTATGTGGGCGGTGGGTTATCTGGTGGCGCCCACTTTATTCCAGATGCTGGGAGACCGGGCCTTGGCCGGAAATGTGGCTGGTCGCCTGTTTTCCTACGTGGCCTGGATGGGCCTGATTGGGGGCGGATGTCTGCTCGCCCTGCGGGTGTGGAGGATGAGGCTGTCTGTGCTGACGAGCCTCTACGCGTGGGTGCTGGTCGTGATGCTGTTGCTTACTGCGGCGGGCCACTTTGGCATACAACCTCTGATGGCGCAGTTGAAGACAGAGGCTTTGCCGCGGGAAGTCATGCAGAGCGTAGTGCGAGATCGTTTTGCAACATGGCACGGTATCTCGAGTGTGCTCTATCTTGTCCAGAGCCTGCTGGGCGTCGTGCTCGTGTGGCTTTCCGGCGGCCAGCGCCGCTGAGCGCCGGAAAGACGCGTGCTTAGCGCGGCCGGGGCCGGCCTGCGACTGCAGTTCCGCGCGCGGGGGCAAATTTCGCCGGACGAGGGGTCGGCGCAGGCTTGGCTGCACTCAGGCGTCGGCGAGTCTGGGAAACAACGCTGGATTTGGGTGATGCGGCGCGGTTCTTCGAGGTTTGCGCTGGGGCTTTGTCTCCATCTGGCCGGGGGCGGTACACCACGAGAATGTTCCCGATGTGTTGCACCGGCTGAGCTGCGACTGCTGTACAGACCTCCTGGAGCAGTGCTTCGCGCGCGAAACGGTCCACGCCATAAACGCGGATCTTGATGAGTTCGTGCGCTTTGAGATTGCGGTCGATCTCTTTGATGACCGACTCACTGAGTCCGTTCTGGCTGATGCTCACTACCGGATTGAGGCTGTGGGCGCGGCCCTTCAGGGCCTGGCGTTGGGTGGGAGTGAGTTCCTGCATTTGAACTTTCGTTGGGCAAGCCATTGATAGGAGGGCGGATTCTACGCCATGGCAAGAAGTAAGACCAGCAAGGCTTGGCTGCTCGAGCATGTGAACGACACCTACGTTCATCAGGCCAAGGCTCAGGGGTATCGCTCGCGAGCGGCATTCAAGCTTTTGCAGGTGCACGAGAAGGACGGCCTGCTGCGACCCGGGCAGGTGGTGGTGGATCTGGGGTCCGCACCCGGCAGTTGGTCGCAGATCGCGGCACGCAAGGTGGGCGCCCAAGGGCGGGTCGTCGCACTCGACATCTTGCCCATGGAAGCACTTCACGGCGTGCATTTCATTCAAGGCGATTTCCGAGAAGATGCAGTGCTGGCGGAGTTGGAGAAATCTCTTGATGGCCGGATGGTGGATCTTGTGTTATCAGACATGGCCCCCAATATGAGCGGTGTGACGGTGACCGACCAGGCGCGGTCAATGCATTTGGTGGAATTAGCGCTTGAATTTGCGGCCAGTCATCTTAAAGAGGGTGGCAGTTTTCTCGTTAAAGTTTTTCAGGGGCGAGGGCTCGACGAATTCCGCAAGGCGATGGCTGGCATGTTTGCGTCCGTGCAGGTGCGCAAGCCGGATGCCTCCCGGGATCGGAGCGCCGAGTTCTATCTGCTGGGCAAGGGACGTCGCTGAATGGTGACAAGCCTTTGACGGCAAAAGTTTTGCGCCACGGAACATTCGGACATAGAATCGGTCTGTCAGTTGCGGCCCCTGCCGGGCCCCACAGGGAGTCAAGTTGAATAATCTGTTCAAGAATCTCGCTATCTGGCTGGTGATCGGCATCGTGTTGATGACCGTGTTCAACCAGTTCACCTCCCGCCAGGTGGCACAGCAGTCCATGGAGTACTCCCAGTTCCTTGAGGAAGTGAAACAGGGCCATATTTCCAAGGTCACGATCCAGGGCCGTACGCTCGAGGCCATGACCAACGAGGGCAAGAAGATTCAGTCGTATGCGCCCCCGGATCTGTGGCTGGTGAGCGACCTCCTCAAGAACAATGTGAAAGTGGTGGCGAAGCCGGAGGAAGAGCAGTCCTTCCTGATGAACATCTTCGTCTCCTGGTTCCCGATGTTGCTCTTGATTGGCGTGTGGGTATTCTTCATGCGTCAGATGCAGGGCGGTGGACGGGGCGGGGCTTTTTCCTTCGGGAAGTCGCGGGCGCGGATGCTCGACGAGTCCACCAACTCGCTCACTTTTGCCGATGTGGCCGGATGTGAGGAGGCGAAGGAAGAAGTCGCAGAACTGGTGGATTTCCTGCGTGATCCATCCAAATTCCAGAAACTGGGTGGGCGGATTCCGAAGGGCGTGCTGATGGTGGGTTCCCCCGGTACGGGCAAGACCCTGTTGGCGAAGGCGATCGCCGGTGAAGCGAAGGTGCCCTTCTTCAGTATTTCCGGCTCGGACTTTGTCGAGATGTTCGTGGGTGTGGGGGCTGCCCGCGTGCGAGACATGTTCGAGCAGGCCAAGAAGCATGCTCCGTGCATCATCTTCATCGACGAAATCGATGCGGTCGGGCGCCAGCGGGGGGCCGGCCTTGGCGGTGGCAATGATGAGCGGGAGCAGACCCTGAACCAATTGCTGGTGGAAATGGATGGTTTCGAGGGGGCGACCGGGGTGATCGTCATCGCGGCCACCAACCGTCCTGATGTGCTTGACCCCGCGCTCCTACGCCCCGGCCGTTTCGACCGTCAGGTCGTGGTGCCGTTGCCAGATATCCGCGGTCGGGAAGAAATCCTCAAAGTTCACATGCGCAAAGTGCCCATCGCCCCCGATGTGCGGCCGGATCTGCTGGCTCGCGGTACGCCGGGTTTCGCAGGGGCGGATCTCGCCAATCTGGTGAACGAGGCCGCATTGTTCGCCGCACGCTCCAGCAAGCGCTTGGTGGATATGGAGGATTTCGAGAAAGCCAAAGACAAGATCATGATGGGGGCCGAGCGGCGGTCCATCGTGATGCCGGAGGAAGAGCGTCGCAATACCGCTTATCACGAGTCTGGCCATGCGGTGGTTGCCAAATTGCTGACCAAGACCGATCCGGTGCATAAGGTGACGATCATCCCGCGGGGGCGCGCGCTGGGCGTGACGATGCAACTGCCTGAGCAGGATCGGTACAGCCAGGATCGTGATCGTCTGCTGCAAACCATTTCCGTGCTGTTTGGCGGGCGGATTGCGGAAGAGATCTTCATGAACCAGATGACTACCGGGGCTTCCAACGATTTCCAGCGTGCCACCGATCTCGCGCGCAGGATGGTGACTCAATGGGGGATGTCGGATACCTTGGGGCCCATGGTTTATGGCGACGAGGAAGGCGAAATCTTCCTTGGGCGTTCCATCACGACGCACAAGAACGTGTCTGAAGCGACGATGCAGCAGGTGGATGGTGAGATTCGCCGCATTATCGATGCCCAGTACGGTTTGGCTCGTCGCTTGCTGCTGGAGAATCGGGACAAGGTCGAGGCGATGACCAAGGCTCTGCTGGAGTGGGAAACCATCGACGCTGATCAGATCAACGACATTATGGACGGCAGGCCACCTCGGCCGCCCAAGCCGAGTGCTGCGCCGCCCAAGGCCTCACCCGATAATTCTGCGGGTGCTGCGCCGAACGCGACTGCACCTGCCTGACCGTCTGTTTCCTGACTTCACTCAACCGGGCCTGAGGCCCGGTTCTCGTTTTTGTTTGGCGAGTTGTCGTGAGCACGATTCTGCAATGCGGCCGCTTTTGGCTTGATCTCCACACGCCCAGGATCATGGGCATCATCAACGTTACGCCGGATTCGTTCTCGGGCGACGGGCTGGGTGCTGATCGTCTGGCACCGCTGCGCCAAGCGGAACGGTTCATCCGGGAGGGCGCCGACCTTCTGGACGTCGGGGGGGAGTCGAGTCGGCCGGGTGCCGCGCCAGTGGGGTTGGACGAAGAACTGGATCGGGTTCTGCCGGTGGTCGACATGCTGCGACCGCTGGGTGTGCCAGTGTCCGTTGATACGTACAAGCCGGCCGTGATGGAAGCGGTTTTGTCGGCGGGTGCCGACATGATCAATGATATCCGTGGGTTCCGCGAAGTTGGTGCGCTCGATGCGGTCGCCCGTCACGATTCCGCAGCGTTGTGCATTATGCACATGCAGGGTGATCCTGCCACCATGCAGAATAGTCCCCACTATCAGGATATATGTTCCGAGGTGGGGGCTTTCCTGGGGGCCCGGGTGGCGGCTGCGCTTGCGGCCGGCATTGCGCGGGCGCGCATTGCCGTGGACCCGGGGTTCGGGTTTGGCAAGCGGCTTGAGGACAACCTTGCGTTGTTTCGAGCGCTCGGGCCATTGGGGCGTTCTTTAGGGTTGCCGTTATTGGTCGGTGTTTCAAGGAAGTCCATGCTTGGCGCAATAACGGGCAAGTCAGTGGAGGGCAGGGGCGTTGCGAGTGTTGCGGCGGCTGTCCTCGCGGTTCAAAGGGGGGCCAGGATCGTGCGTGTGCATGACGTGGAAGCTACTCGGGATGCGCTGGCCGTGTGGTCGGCGGTTTCCTGCGGATCACAATGACAAAGACGGGAGAATAGAACATGGCGAGAAAGTATTTTGGAACGGATGGCGTGCGGGGTCGCGTCGGAACGGGCCCCATCACGCCCGAATTTGTGATGCGGCTGGGCTACGCAGCGGGCAAGACGCTGGTGGCCCACGAGCATTTGCCCAAGGACGCGCGTCCGACCGTTTTCATTGGCAAGGACACCCGCGTTTCCGGCTATATGCTCGAAGCTGCGCTGGAAGCAGGCTTTGCCGCCGCTGGCGTCGATGTCATGCTGGCTGGTCCGATTCCCACACCGGCGGTGGCTTATCTCACCCGTGCCTTGCGTTTGCAGGCCGGGGTGGTGATCTCCGCCTCCCACAATCCGTACGAGGACAATGGGATTAAGTTCTTCTCTGCGTCCGGGACCAAGCTGCCCGATGCGGTGGAGGAAGAGATTGAGGCCCGGATGGAAGAGCCCATGGGCTGTGCCGATTCCGCCCACCTAGGCCGTGCCCGCCGTATCGAGGACGCGCGCGCCCGCTACATCGAATTCTGCAAGAGCACTTTTCCGAACGAACTGGACCTGCGGGGCATGCGCATTGCGCTGGATTGTGCCCACGGCGCGGCCTACCAGGTGGCGCCGGCGGTGTTCCACGAACTGGGGGCCGAAGTGGTTTCGGTAGGAACTGATCCCAACGGCCTCAACATCAACGAAGGCGTCGGAGCGACGGACCCGTCGTCACTGCGGGCGGCGGTGTTCCGCAATCGCGCCGACATCGGTATTGCCCTGGACGGCGACGGTGATCGGGTGATCATGGCCGACGCCGATGGCGAAATCTTTGATGGTGACAAGCTCATCTACGTGATCGCCAAGGCGCGCCATGCAGAAGGCCGCCTGGACGGGGTAATCGGCACGCTGATGAGCAACCTGGGTTTCGAGCACGCAATTCGGCGGCTGGACGTGCCTTTTGCCCGGGCCAAGGTGGGTGACCGCTATGTCCTGGAGATGATGGAAGAGCGCGGCTGGAAGCTCGGTGGCGAGAACTCTGGCCACATCATCTGCCGCGACCGCCATACCACCGGAGACGGCATCGTCTCCGCGTTGCAGGTTCTGGCCGCGTTGCGGCAGCATAACGAGACGCTGGAGCAAGCGTGCTCCGGGTTGGACCTGTATCCGCAGAAACTGGTGAACGTCCGCCTGCCCGCCGGTTTCGACTGGCGTAGTGCCTCCGGCATTGCCGAAGCCGCCCGGATCGCGGAAACCGAGTTGGGTGATTCCGGGCGTGTCCTGCTGCGTCCCTCAGGTACCGAGCCCCTGCTTCGCGTGATGGTGGAGGGGCAGGATGAAGCCCGCGTGGAAGAATACGCCCAGCGTATTGCCCAGGCGGTGCGGGACGTCCTGCCTGTTGCCGCCTGACCCATGCGGGTCACCGGCCGGTCGGGCAACCGGCCGGCGGTGGTGGGCGAGGGTGCGGTTTCCCGCGCCAGCAGGCTTGCGCTGGGCCGACCGCAAGCCGTCACATGGCTGCAATCCAGCGGCTGCAAAGTCAGGCCTTTTGTTTCCCGCCGTTCAGGTCGCCTTTCTTCACTCACTGCCCATTCATGGAAAGTCCATTCAAAGGGCGCACTGGCTTGCGCCGCATCTGGAACGCATTCCGGTACTCGCTCGACGGGCTGGGTGCCGCCTATCGGAATGAGGCCGCCTTCCGGCAGGAAACGCTGTTGGCAGCGCTGCTCATACCCCTGGCCCTGTTCCTTCCTGTCAGTGGGACGGGCAAGGCGCTCATGGTCGCCAGCGTTCTGTTGGTGGTCGTGGTCGAGTTGATCAACTCTGCCATCGAGGCAGCGGTGGACCGCATTTCCCTGGAGCAGCATCAGCTCGCCAAGCGCGCGAAGGACATCGGTAGCGCGGCCGTGCTGGTGGCGCTGGTCAATACTGCCGTGGTCTGGGGGCTCGTGCTCTACGGCTGAGGCGTGAGGGCCGCCGTCCTCCTTACGTGCTCGGCCTGATCCGCTGTCGCTGTCACCTGGGCGCAACCCGCCTGTCACCTGCCTGTTATCCCGCCATCTCACCATGGCGGATATGGAAACTCCAGGCTACATCGTTCAGCAGTTGTCCCAGGGGCGTCGGCAGCTGCGCGTCGCCCTGGTGACGGAAACCTATCCTCCCGAAGTCAACGGCGTTGCCATGACCATCGGCCGCATGGTGGAGGGGCTCCTTGCGCGCGGGCATCGTGTGCAACTGATTCGTCCGCGACAAAGCGCCGCAGACGCAGCCCGGACCGAGCCCCAACTGGAAGAGGTGCTCGGGCGGGGCGTGCCCATTCCGCGCTATGCGGGCTTGCGCATGGGGCTGCCAGCCAAGCGGCAACTGGTGCGGCTGTGGTCCCATCGCCGGCCTGACCTGGTGCACGTGGTGACCGAAGGGCCTCTCGGCTGGTCCGCCATTGCCGCTGCTCGCCACCTGCACCTGCCGGTGGCCTCCGATTTCCATACCAATTTCCATAGCTATAGCCGTCACTACGGGCTCGCCTGGTTGCGTCATCCCATTGCGGCCTACTTGCGCCGCTTTCACAACCGCACGGATCTGACCCTTGTCCCCACACAGGCTCTGGCCGAGCAACTGTCGCACCTGGGCTACCGCAACGTGGCCGTGGTGGCGCGCGGGGTGGATACGGCGCTGTTTTCCCCGGGCAAACGGTCAGAGATTTTGCGTGCCAGTTGGGGGGCCGGCCCTGATGATCTGGTGGTGTCTTACGTGGGGCGGCTCGCGCCGGAGAAGAACCTGCCCCTCGTGTTCAGGGCTTTTGACGCCCTGCAAGCTAGGCATCCGGGTGCCCGGCTGCTGCTGGTGGGGGACGGGCCGGAACGCGCCGCACTCGGGGTGCCCCGGCAGGGGCATCACTACGCTGGCCAGCGCACCGGAGAAGACTTGGCGGCGCACTACGCCTCGTCCGACCTGTTTCTCTTCCCCAGCCTGACCGAAACCTTCGGCAATGTCACCGCGGAGGCGCTGGCCAGCGGCGTGCCGGTGGTTGCCTACGACTACGCCGCCGCGGCCGAGTTGATCCTTCCCGAGCGGAATGGAGTGCGGGTCACCGTGGGCGATGAGGAAGCCTTCATCGCAGCCGCTTGCCGCCTGGCTGGCGATGCCTGCCTGCGTCGGGCGATGGGGGACGAGGCGGCCCGGCGTGCAGCCCGCTACGACTGGAACGACATCCACAACCAGTTTGCCGGGTTGCTCGCCGAGATGGTCGATCAGCACGAAAGGAAGAACCGTGCCCAAGCGTTTGTCTTTGCACCGGATTAACGCCTACGACACGGCGCTGTGTCTGCGCTTCAACCGCGCCTGCCGGTGGCCGGCGGTTTTGCGCTTTTTCCGTGCTGTCAGCCGGGTCGGGGATGGGGGCATCTGGTATGTGCTCATGGCCTTGCTGCCAGTGCTGCACGGCCCGGCCGGCTGGCACGCGAGCCTCCGGTTGGTGCTGGCAGGGGGACTTGGCATCGTCATCTACAAGTGGCTCAAGGTGCGCACCCTGCGGCCGCGGCCGTACCAGGTGTACTCGGCGATCACTGCCGGTACCGCGCCCCTGGATCAGTTCAGCTTCCCCTCCGGGCACACCTTGCACGCGGTCAGTTTCACCTGGATCGCCTGTAGCGCGTTTCCCGAGCTGACTGCGATGCTCGTGCCGCTGGCGGTGCTTATCGGGCTCTCACGCCCCATCCTCGGCCTGCATTACCCCAGTGATGTACTGGCGGGTGCCGGGCTTGGGGTTCTGGTCGGCCGACTGGTGGTGTGCATCGTCTAGCCGCATCCCCTGTGGCTGGGCGGACGAACCTTTCACGATGGCAATCAGGCCTCAGGGCAGATGTAACATAAAAACAGTATAAATTGTTTATACTGTTTAAGTGCCAATCCCAGACGAGGAGAACCCTGATGAATGAACAAGAAAACCAGCCAGTCCCAACCGGTCCCACCGATCACCAACAGCTTCCCGCCGCTGCGTCGACGGACTCCGTAGACGTGTCCGCCGTCTCCGGGCCGGACTCGGCCCCTGAGATCGCGCCCGACGCCAGTGCGCCGATGGTCGAGGAGCCTCCCACGGTGGAAACCGTGTTGGAAGGGACGGATGCCGAGGTGTCCGCCGCACCCCACGCGGCAAGCGAACCGCCCGCGCAGGCGCCTCAACCCGCTTCCCCGCCGCCGAAGGCCAAGGGGAAAGCCAAGCCCGAGAAAGCGCCCAAGACCAAGGCGGACAAGCACAAGGATAAAGGCGACAAGGCCAAGGCCGAGAAGCAAAAAGCCGAAAAGGCGCCCAAGCCCAAGATGGTGCGGGACAGCTTCACCATGCCGGAGCCGGATTACGCCCTGATCGCCGGCCTCAAGCTTCGCTGCGCCACCCAGGGGGCCGAGGTCAAGAAGAGCGAGTTGCTGCGGCTCGGGCTCCAGGCGCTTGCCCGCATGGGTGACGAGGATCTGGCCACCGTGGTCAAGGCGCTGGACAAGCTCAAGACCGGGCGGCCCAGGAAGGCCTGAAGCCCTTTCCCGGCCGGGGCCAGTTGCCCGGCACCGGCCGGAACTTCCTGTGCTCAGGCCCATCCGCCGGTCGGGGCAAACAAGTCCTGCGGCAAGGGCAGGCGGTTGCGCAAGTGGGCAAGATCGAGCCCTGCGAGCCCGGCCCGCGCCCGCACCGGGCACACATCCGCAGCCCAGGCCGGGGTTTCGCCGGCGAGCAATGCGTTGATCTGGGGCAGGCGGGCCACCGTTTCCCGAAGGAAATGATGCATGCGGCGCTGCATGCGCCGATCCAGCCGACAGGCTATGGCGTGGGCAAGGCGGGGCAGCCGGCTGGCGCGCAGGATCTGGTCCGCCCCGGCCAACTGGCCGATGGCCTTCCTGGCCGCTGCTTTGCTCCCGCCGAAGTGGCGTGCAGTCCAGGCTGCGGCACGGCCCGATTCGGCTGCCAGCAGTTCTCCGGGTGGGGCGAACAGTTCCCCGTGCAGGTGGTGGTCCAGCGTCCATTCGCACAGGGCGTGGGTGACGTGGGGGACAGGGGCCCACAGGGTTTCGTGGGTCGGCACATAGTGGTTGTGGGCCAGCACGTCGGTCAGCAAATGGCTGACGAAACCCAGGGCCAGCGCTCGCTCGCCATCGTCCCGGCAATCGGAAAGCAGGACGGATGCGCAGGACCACTCGTGGGAATCCTGGAAACCGCCAACGCCGCCCAGCCGGCTCACCAGGGCCAGATCGGGCAGGCTTGCACCCGTCAGGACGAGCCGCGGAAAGCGCCGCGCGGCGCGCCGGAAGGCCGGGTCCGCGAGAGGAACGGCCCAGAGCAGGATCTGGGCGAAATAGGTGTGGGTGACCAGTCCCCAGGCGCAGGCCTCGTTGGCCGTCAGTAGCAGGGGAACGCACCAGAGCCAGGGGCGCAGGGTATTCATGTCCCCCAGTGTCGTCGTGGGCCGCTACCGGTTGTTGACCATCCCGTTGCGCCGGTTTGACGGTGGCTGCCATCCTCCTGTCACGCAACTGCCATCGCGGGGCAACGCATCCTCGCCACCATCCGGACTTTGCCGCGAGGGGTTCGCGGCCTTGCCCGCGGGGGATGTATGCGTGTGTTGATGGTCTCCGACGTGTTCTTTCCCCGTATCAACGGGGTGTCCACGTCCATCGAAACCTTCTCCGCCGGATTGGCCCGGCAAGGCGTGGAAGTCCACCTGGTGGCCCCCGCCTATGGCGATGAGCCTCCTTGGCCGCGGGTGATCCGGGTGCCGGCCCGCCCGGTTCCCTTCGACCCGGAAGACCGCTTCATGAGCGTCGGCGCCGTGCTCGATGCCGTGAATGCCGCCGGACTGCCCCCCTGGGATCTGGTGCACGTCCAGACGCCGTTCAGCGCCCATTACGCCGGCTTGCGCCTTGCGCGCCGGAGCGGGGTGCCGGTGGTAGCCACCTATCACACCCTGTTCGAGGAGTACCTCCACCATTACGTGCCGCTGCTGCCGCGGCGGCTCACGGCCACCCTGGCGCGGCGCTTCTCCGCCCGTCAGTGCAATGACCTGGACGGGATCATCGTCCCCTCCCACGCCATGGTGGCGCGTCTGCTCAAGTACGGGGTCACCCGCCCCTTGCATCTGCTGCCCACCGGGCTGGCGGCGGGGCAATTCGTCCCGGGCAATGGGGCTGCGTTCCGCGCCCGCCACGGCATCGCTCCGGGCAGGCCGCTGGGACTGTATGTGGGGCGTGTGGCCCACGAGAAGAACATCGGTTTTCTGATCGAGGTTGCCGAGCGGGTGCGGCGCCGGCAGCCGGATTTCCTGCTGCTCGTCGCCGGTGAAGGCCCCGCCCGGGAGGCGCTGGCCGCCCAGGTCCGCAAGACGGGACTGGAGGGGCACGTCCAGTTCGTTGGCTATCTGGAACGGCGTCGCGAACTGCTGGACTGCTATGCGGCGGCGGACGTGTTCGTGTTTGCGTCGCGCACCGAAACCCAGGGGCTGGTGCTTCTGGAAGCCATGGCTCAGGGGGTCCCGGTGGTCGGCTTGGCGGAGATGGGGACGCGGGACATCCTGGGCCCGGAGCGGGGGGCCCGGGTGGCCCCGCCAGAGATTGAAGGTTTCGCCGACACGGTGGCGGACTTGCTGGCAGATCCCGCAGCGCGTCACCGCTTGGGCCGCGCTGCCAGCGCGTTTGCCGCGGAGTGGGGTGAGGCCGGCATGGCCGAGCGGCTGGCCGCCATCTATCGTGCCGTGCGCGACAACCCCGCTGCCCCGGGCTTGAGCGTCGCCGGGGCGGCCGCAGGATAGTCATGGCAGCCCAAGGCTGTGGGCACGGGCACGCAGCGTCTGCGCCGGGCCGGCACGGTCAGGCCGACGACGTGGCCAGCTCGGGCTGCGTCTCCTGGGCATCCGGCGAGGGCGGGGCGGGGTCGGGTGCCTCCGGAGCGGAGGGCGATGCAGCACCCAGGCGGGAGGCGATGCGGGTTTGCGCCAGCAGGGCGAGTTCCCGGCGGTGGCTGGCATCCGCTTCGGTTTCGCCCAAGGGGTGCACCTGGGCGACGAGCCCGCGCGCACGGACAATCGCGCGCAGGCATTCCCAGAAGCTGGTTTCGCCCACATAGGCGGGCTCCAGCCGCAGCGTGCCGCTGGCGTCCGTGTAGCGCAGGGCAAAGGGCTGGACGGGCGCCCCCACGTCCAGCGCGGGCTGCAGCAGGGCGGGGAAGAAGTTGAGCACGCCGTGGCCTTCGCTGGTCGTGCCCTCCGGGAACACCACCGCCCATTCGCCGCTGTCGAGCACTGCGCGCAGGGTTTCGGCGGTGCGCCGCGCGGCGCCGCGATTGCCGCGGGTGATGAAGATGGTGTCGGTGCGGGCGCACAGCCACCCGATCAGGGGCCAGGCGCGCACTTCGTCCTTGCACACGAAGGCGGCAGGTGCCACGGCGTTGATGGCGAACACGTCGAGCCAGGAGACATGGTTGGCCACGATCAAGCCCGGCCGCACGGGTGCATCGCCGCACAGTTCCAGATGTACGCCCAGGATGGATAGCAACTGGCGGGACCAGCGCTTCTTCAGGGCAAGCCGGCGGGACTGGCCAACGGCGGGGTAGGCGGCGCTCACCAACACCACCGCCCAGCCCAGGTGCAGCGCCAGCCGCCCGATACGGGCTCCGGCGCGTAGTCGTCGAAGTGTACTCAGCTCTGACGCTCCACAAAATGCTTGGCATACCGGCTGCTGACCCGGGACATGGGGAGCAGCAGCAGCAGATCCGCGGTGTTGAAATCCGGGTCCCAGGCGGGCTCGCCGCACACCCAGGCCCCGGCGCGCAGGTAGCCTTTGAGCAGGGGCGGGGCTTCCGCCTTCACGCCCGTGACCAGGCGCTCGAAGGGCAGCCGGGTGCGGGGGAAGACGCGATATTCCAACGGTGCCAGGTGTTCGTCAATGAGCTGGGTGAAGACGTTGGCCGCATTGTGGCCGCCGTCGGCCATGCTGATGGAGGCGCAGCCGATCAGGTAGCTGTAATGGTTGTGGGCCATGAACTGGGCGAGTCCGGCCCACAGCAGGCTGATCACCGCGCCGGAGCGGTAGTCCGGATCGATGCAGGAGCGGCCCACTTCCACCAGCTGCGGCTTGAGGTGGGCCAGGCGGGTGAGATCGAACTCCGTTTCGGAGTAGTAGTTGCCCACCTGGGACGCTGCGCCGGGGGTGAGGATGCGATAGGTGCCAACGATGCGGCCGTTGGCTTCGTCGCGCACCAGCAGGTGCTGGCAATAGGGGTCGTAGATGTCCTGGTCCACGCCGGGCTGGCGGGTGGACAGCCGGGCGCCCATTTCCTCGCCAAACACCCGGTAACGCAGTTTCTGGGCGGCCAGGACTTCCGACTCGCTCCGGGCCAGGCCCACGTGGTAGCTGGGCCGGTGCAGGGTGCTTTCCCGCAGCGCCGGCTGGTTGTTGTGCAGCATCGCCGTTCTCCTTGTATGCATTGTCTGGCGGCGATTCTGGGCGCCGGCTGTTACGGGCAGGTTGCGCCTGCGTTACCGGCGTCTGACAGCCCGGGGGGATGCGCCCTTAAGGTTGCCCCTGATCTTTCCGCTAATTGCAGCGACAGGCTGCAGCCCTTGCGGCCACCCATGGATGAGTCAGCGGAGATCGGCGAGATGGAAGTCAGGCAGGTGGTGCTGGAAAAGGGAGTTCCCGCCACGGGGGATCTGGATGAGTTGGTGGCGATGGCTCCGCAATGGGTGCTGGTGTTTGCCTCGGTACCGTGCCTGGAAAATGGTGCGCTGGTGCCGGCGCTGGAGGCTGCGTTCCCCCGCGCCCAGCGGGTGGGCTGCTCCACGGCGGGCGAAATCTCCTGCGACGGCGTGGGCGATGGTTCCGCCGTGGTCACCGCCATCCGCTTCGACAACCCGGCTTTCCGTGTGGCGGAGGCCGAACTGGAGGGGATGGAGGATTCCGCCACCGCCGGCCAGCGCCTCGCAGCCCAACTGGCCGGGGCGGGACTGAACCATGTGCTGGTGTTCGGGCAAGGGGTCAACATCAATGGCAGCGCCCTCATTGCTGGCATGCGCCAGGCCTTGGGGCCGGAGGTGACGGTTTCGGGCGGTCTGGCCGGGGATGACGGGGCATTCCGTCGGACCCTGACGCTTTCAAACAGCGGCGTGTCAGACCGGCGCATCGTTGCCGTAGGTTTCTACGGCGCCACCCTGCGCCTGTCCCACGGCTCCTTCGGGGGCTGGCAGCCATTTGGCCCGGCGCGACAGGTGACCCGCTCGGCGGGCAACATCCTGTTCGAGCTCGACGGCGAACCCGCGCTGGAGGTCTACAAGCGCTACCTGGGCGCCTACGCCAAGGATCTGCCCGCCTCCGGGCTGCTCTTTCCGTTTGCCATGCTGGGCGCGGACCACAATGCCACCGGCCTGATCCGCACCATCCTTGGTGTGGACGAGGCTGCCGGCAGTCTGGTGCTGGCCGGCGACATCGAACAGGGAGGCTATTTGCGCCTGATGCACGCCAGCACCGATGCCCTCGTGGACGGCGCCCAGGCCGCAGCGGAAGCGGCCCGTCAGGTGCAGGCCAGCGCCAGCGACAGCCTCTCTCTGCTGGTCAGTTGCGTGGGGCGCAAGCTGGTGATGGGCGCGCGGGTGGATGAAGAGGTGGAGGCGGTGGGCGACGTGCTGGGCACGCGCAGCACCCTGTGCGGCTTTTACTCCTACGGCGAAATCAGCCCGTTCGTCGATTCCACCGACTGCCGCCTGCACAACCAGACCATGACCATCACCTCGCTGGTGGAGTTGTGATCTCCAAGATCCTCGCCCGCCACCTCAAGCGGGCCTTCGGCGCCAACGACCCGGAGGCCGTGTCCGGCCAGTTGCAGGCCCTGGCGGGCGCGGGGCGCTGCGACGAGCTCGTGGCCGCCTTCACCAAGCTGATCGCGGGCGTGGATGGTTCGTTCCAGCAACTGGAGCGGGATCTGGAACTGCGCGCCCGCAGCCTGGAGCTGAGTTCGGCCGAGCTTTCCGCCGCCAACGACAGGTTGCGGGAGGACGCCGACCGCCAGAACCGGGCCCTGAAGTCCCTGCGCGAGACCGTCCACCATCTGGTGCCGGAGGAATGTCCGGCCAACGAGGCCGACACCATCGACACCCTGGCGCTCGCCATCGGCCGGCTGGTGGAGGCCCGGGAGCGGGCCCAGGCCCAGCTCCGGCTGTCGGAGGAGCGTCTGAGCCTGGCCCTGGGTGCGGCCCAGGACGGCATCTGGGACTGGTATCCGGCCAGCGACGAGGTGTTCCTCAGCGAACGTTGCCTGGCCATGCTGGGGTACGGTTCGGAGGGTGCCCCCGGCACTTTCGCCGAGATGAGCAAGCTGCTCCATCCGGAAGACCTGCCGGGCGCCCGCTTGATGCTGGGCGAACATCTGGCGGGGCGTTCCCCCGTGCTGCAGATGGAGTTCCGCATGCGCGGGAACGATGGCTCCTGGCGCTGGATCATGCTGCGGGGGAAAGTGGTGGGCCGGGACGACAGCGGCTGGGCCACCCGCGTCACCGGCACCCAGCGGGACATCACCGAGCGCAAGGAAAACGAACTGGAACTGGTCCGCGCCCGGGACGCGGCCGAGTCTTCCAACCGGGCCAAGAGCGCATTCCTGGCCAACATGAGCCATGAATTCCGCACGCCCATGAACGGCATCATCGGCATGACCGATCTGGCGCTGACCACGGAGCTGGATGCGGAACAGCGCCAGTTGCTGGAGGTGGTGCGCAGCAGCGCCGACGGTTTGCTGGGGCTGCTGAACAACATCCTGGATTTCGCCAACATCGAGGCGGGAACCCTGCGTACCGACCGGGCGGAGTTCGAGCCTGCCGCCCTGGCGCTGGAAGTGTTGCGCCAGCATGCCGACGCCGCCGAGGCCAAGGGCCTGGAGCTCATCCTCGATGTGGCGGCGGCAGTGCCGCCAGTGCTGGTGGGCGACCCCAACCGCATCCGGCAGATCCTCCACAGCCTGGTGGATAACGCGGTCAAGTTCACCCCCGCCGGCGAAATTGCGCTGACGCTCGAACTCACCGACGGGGGGGATGCGGACGTGGAACTGTCCTGCACCGTGCGCGATACCGGCATCGGCATCGCCCCCGAACTGCAGGCGGGCATCTTCGAGGCCTTCTCCCAGGCGGACGTATCGGCCACGCGCCGTTATGGTGGCACCGGTCTCGGGCTCGCCATCAGCCGCCGTCTGGCGGTGCTGCTCGGGGGCGCCATCACTGTGCACAGCGCGCCCGGAACCGGCAGCAGCTTCTGCCTGCGGCTGCCCTGCAGCCGGGCTGATCTGGCCCTGGGCTTGCCACCCGCCCTGCCTCCGGGGGATGGCCGTACCGTGTTGCTGTGGGTTCCCAACGTCCGGCTGCGCGGCAGTCTTGCCACCCCGTTGCGGGCCAGCGGTGCCCGGGTGGTGGAGGCGGACACGGTCGCCACGCTGGCCGAAGGCCTCGCGGGCCAGGAGGTGGATTGTGCCGTGCTGGATCTGCCCGCCCTTGCGGGTGAAGCGGGCGCCACCATCGAATGTCTGCTGTCCGCCGGCGTCGCGCCCGGGCAGATGGTGGCCCTGACCCGCCGGGTGCCCGGCGCCGAAGACAAAGCGCTCCTTGCAGCCCATGGCATCACCCGCCTGCTGGCCAAGCCGGTGGCCCTGGAGCAACTGGGGTCGGCCCTGGATGAAGCCTGGCAGCCGGTGGTGGCGGGGCGCGGCGGAGCGCACGTGACGGAACCGGAAACCGATTTTTCCGATTTGCAAGTGTTGCTGGTGGAGGACGACCCCGCCATCCAGGAGGATGCGATGGTGCTTCTGGACCAGCTTGGCGCCCGCATCGGACTGGCCTGGAGTGGTCCCGAGGCGGTGGACGAACTGCGCCAGGGGACCTACCAGGTGCTCCTCATCGACCTGCAAACGCCCGCCGTGCAGGGGCCCGAAGCCTGCCGCGCATTGCAGGCCCGACACGATGCCGTTCAGGCCGAGCAGCGGCCCTATCTCATCGGTCTGGCCAGTACCGCCGCCGCCGACGCCATGCGCCTGGCCTGCGTGGACGAGATCCTGCCCAAGCCCGTGCGCAAGCCCCAATTGCGCGCCGCGCTGGAACGCGCCCGGGTGAGCCAGACCATCGCCAACGTCGCCCCCGCTGGCTGAAGGCCGACTGCGGCGAAGGCGTGGGGGCGCGTTTCCCCGCACGTGTGTCTTTACCTGTCGCCCGCCATGGGGCAGGCTTGGCAGCTTGTCTTGGCTCACCGGAGTGCCCCATGTCGGATCTCAGCCTGGCAGCCGCCATTTCGTTCCCGCCTGCGCAGGGGGCCCCCCGCCAGCTCTTCATCCTGTTGCACGGCGTTGGCGGCTCGCCCCAGGACATGGTGCCCCTGGCGGCCACCCTGCAGCGGGCGTTTGCCGAGGCCGCGGTATTCATCCCGCCGGGGTTTGCCGGGTTTGACGGCGGGCGCCCGGGGCGGCAGTGGTTCTCGGTGACGGCTGTGTCGGACGAAAACAGGCCTGGGCGGGTGGCGCAGGCCATGCCCGCGCTGCTGGCGCTGGTGCGGGGCGCTCAAGAACATTTCGGGGTGCTGCCACCGGATACGGCGCTGGTGGGCTTTTCGCAAGGCGGCATCATGGCGCTGGAAGCCTGCGCGGCGGCGGACGGGCTGGCGGGGCGGGTGATCGCCTTCAGCGCCCGCTACGCCACCTTGCCCAGCCGTCCGCCCCTGCTGACCACCATTCATCTGCTCCATGGCGCGGCGGATACGGTGGTGCCGGCCGAGCACAGCCGGGTGGCCATGGCACGCCTGAGCGAACTGGCGGGGGATGCGACGCTGGACATTGCTTCAACGGTGGGGCACGCATTGCACCCTTCCCTGGTGGGGCGGGCCATTGTCCGGCTACAGACCTGCATCCCGCTGCGCACCTGGAAGCGTGCGCTGGGCACTGTGCCGGCGATGGAGCCGGAGGGCCGCCGCCAGCCGCACTAAGCGGCAAAGGCTCGCGGCGGCAGGGGCTGTCAGGCTGTTTCGGCCAGGCGCTGGCGCAGCACGTAGGGCAGGATGCCGCCGTGGCGCAGATATTCCGCTTCGATGGGCGTGTCCACCCGCAGTCGCAGGGCCAGGGTGCGGTGGCTGCCGTCCGGCTGGCGGATGTGGAGGCTGACGTCCTGGCCCGGGCGGATGGGTTGGTCGAGCCCTTCGAGGTCGAAGATTTCCGCGCCGCTCAGCCCCAGGCTGGTGGCGCTGTCCATACCCTTGAACTGCAGCGGCAACACGCCCATGCCCACCAGGTTGGCCCGATGGATGCGCTCGAAACTGCGGGCGATCACGGCCCTCACCCCGAGCAACAGGGTGCCTTTGGCGGCCCAGTCGCGGCTGGAGCCGGTGCCGTACTCTTCCCCGGCAAAGATGATGGTGGGCACGCCCCGCTGCCGATAGGCCATGGCCGCATCGAAGATGGTGAGTGGCGCGCCATCGGGTTGCAGCAGGGTGTAGCCGCCTTCGCGTCGGCGGCCATTCGCGGGCGGCAGCATCAGATTGCGCAGGCGCACGTTGGCGAAGGTGCCGCGCAGCATCACCTCGTGGTTGCCACGGCGGGAGCCGTAGCTGTTGAAGTCAGCGGTGAGCACGCCCTGATCCAGCAGGTAGCGGCCAGCGGGGGAGTCAACGGCGATGTTGCCGGCGGGGCTGATGTGGTCGGTGGTGACGGAATCGCCCAGTATCGCCAGGGCGCGGGCCCCGCGTACCGGCGCAAATGGTGGAGGCTGCCGGTCAAAGGTGTCGAAAAACGGGGGGCGGGCGATGTAGCTGGAGCTTGTCCATTGGTAGGTGTCGCCGGTGGGGCTGGGCATCTGTTGCCACAGGGGGTTGGTATCGGCCAGGTGGGCATAGCGGGCGCGGTAGAGCGCCGGGTCGTTGGCAAAGTTGAGCAGGGCGGCGACCTCGTGCCGGCTGGGCCAGATGTCGGCCAGGAATACGGGTTGCCCGGCGTGGTCCCGCCCCAGGGGTTCGCAGGCGAGGTCCACGTCCAGCCGCCCGGCGATGGCAAAGGCCACCACCAGCGGCGGGCTCATCAGAAAGTTGGCGCGGATTGCCGGGTGGATACGGGCTTCGAAATTCCGGTTGCCCGAGAGCACGGCGGCGCACACCAGGTTGTTCCGATTGATGGCGTCTTCCAGTTCGGCGGCCAGGGGGCCGGCGTTGCCGATGCAGGTGGTACAACCGTAAGCCACGACCTGGAAACCAAGTTGCTCCAGATACGGCAGCAGGCCACTGTTGGCAAGATATTCGGTGACCACCCGGGAGCCCGGGGCCAGCGACGTCTTGACCCGGGGGGCGACCGCAAGGCCCCGTTCCACGGCCTTGCGGGCCAGCAGGCCGGCGGCGAGCATGACTTCCGGGTTGGAGGTGTTGGTGCATGAGGTAATGGCGGCGATGAGCACGTCGCCATCGCCCACGGTGGTGTCGGCGGCGTCAGCGCCGTGATTGGCGGGCAGTGTTACCGGGTGGCGCTGGCGGGTTTGTGCCGAATCGCGGCCATAGCCGCCGTCGGCGGTGGGCCGGGCGAGCAGGGCGGCAAAGCGGTCTTTCAATGCCGCCAGGTCAATGCGGTCCTGCGGTCGCCCTGGGCCCGCCACGCTAGGGCGCAATTGGGAGAGATCGATCTCGATGACCTCGCTATAGTCGATCTGCCCTGGCTGCGGCATGCCGAACAGGCCCTGTGCCTTGAAGTAGGCGCGGAAGGCGGCAACCTCCTCGGCGCTGCGGCCGGTGGCCTCCAGATAGGCGACGGTCTGTTGGTCCACCGGGAAGTAACCCATGGTGGCGCCGTATTCGGGGGCCATGTTGGCGATGGTGGCCCGGTCCGGCAGTGGCAGCGCGGCAGCACCCTCACCGAAAAATTCCACGAATTTGCCCACCACCCGGGCCTGGCGCAGTCGCTCGGTGACATAAAGCACCAGGTCGGTTGCGGTGATGTCTTCGGCCAGTCGGCCGCCGAGGTGCACGCCCACCACGTCAGGGGTGAGGAAGTACACGGGCTGGCCCAGCATGCCGGCTTCCGCCTCGATGCCGCCCACGCCCCAGCCCACGACGCCGAGGCCATTGATCATGGTGGTGTGGGAATCCGTGCCCACGAGGGTGTCCGGGTAATAAACGCCATCCCGTTCCAGCACGCCCCGGGCCAGGTACTCCAGGTTGACCTGATGGACGATACCGATGCCCGGGGGCACGACGCGAAAGGTGTCGAAAGCTTGCATGCCCCATTTGATAAAGCGATAGCGCTCGGCATTGCGGTGGAACTCAAGCCGCATGTTCAGATCGAGGGCATTGCTGACCCGTGCGTGATCCACCTGTACCGAGTGGTCCACCACCAGATCCACCGGCACCAGAGGCTCGATGATGCCCGGGGGGCGGCCAAAGCGGGCGGCGGCATCGCGCATGGCGGCCAGGTCGCACAGCAGCGGCACGCCGGTAAAGTCCTGCAGGACGATGCGGGCGACCACGAAGGGGATCTCGCTGCTGCGCGGTGCGTTGGGTGCCCAGTTGGCCAGGTCGCGCACGTGCGCGCTGGTAACGCGGATGCCGTCCTGATGGCGGAGCAGGGATTCGAGGACGATGCGGATAGATACTGGCAGGCGGGAAACGGGGCCGACGCCGGCTTGCTCCAGCGCGGGCAGGGAATAGAACTTGGCGCTACGGCCGGACTCCAACAAAAAGTCCTGCCGAGTGCTGAGGGTATTTTCCGGGGTCATGAGATGCCTCCTGCCGGTTGGACCGGGTAGCCGGGGCACGCGTTCAGTCCGGTCGCGGTCAGCTTGATGGCCGCGGCTCAGGGAAGCCCCCGCCGGGGGGCAATCCAGACAAGGGGGCGAGATGACAGCAAGTCGAACCGAGCGGGATTCCATGGGGGCAATCCAGGTGCCGGCGGGGCGCCTGTGGGGCGCCCAGACCCAGCGATCGCTGATGCATTTCGCCATCTCGACCGAGCGGATGCCGGCAGAGTTGATCGCCGCCTTGGGCCGCATCAAGGCCGCCTGTGCCCGGGTGAATGCGGAGTTGGGCCTGCTGGACCCGCGCAAGGCCCAGGCCATTGTTGCTGCTGCACTGGAGGTGGCTGCCGGGCGGCTGGACCAGGAGTTTCCCCTTTCCATCTGGCAGACCGGGTCAGGCACCCAAACCAATATGAACATGAACGAGGTGCTGGCCAACCGCGCCTCCGAGATGCTGGGCGGGACCCGGGGTGCGGATCGGCTGGTGCATGCCAATGACGAGGTGAATCTCGGGCAGTCCTCCAACGACATATTCCCCACCGCCATGCACGTGGCAGCCTGCCTGGGCGTGGCCAACCGTCTGTTGCCGGCGCTGCGCGCCCTGCGCGGAACGTTGGAGGGCAAGGCCCGCGCGTTTCAGGACATCATCAAGGTCGGACGCACCCATTTGCAGGACGCCGTGCCGCTTCGCCTGGGGCAGGAGTTTTCCGCTTACAGCGCGCAGTTGGCCATTGCCGAGGGGCAGGTAGAGGCTTCCCTGCCCTTGCTGCAGGCGCTGGCAGTGGGCGGCACCGCCGTCGGCACTGGCCTCAATACCCACCCGGACTTTGGCCGACGCGTGGCGGCGGCGCTGGCTCGAGAGTGCCAACTGGCCTTCCGTTGCGCGGACAACCCGTTCGCCGCGCTGGCGGGCCACGAGGCACTGGTGGCAGCGCACGGGGCGCTGAAGACACTGGCTGCTGCCCTCATGAAGATCGCTAACGACATCCGCTGGCTGGCCTCCGGTCCCCGCTGCGGGCTGGGCGAGTTGAGTGTGCCGGAGAACGAACCGGGGAGTTCCATCATGCCCGGGAAGGTGAATCCGACCCAGTGCGAGGCGTTGACCATGGTGTGTTGCCAGGTGCTGGCCAACGACGTGGCGATCAACCTGGGTGCCGCGTCCGGCAACTTCGAGCTCAATGTGTATAAACCGCTGCTGGCCCACAACTTCCTGCAGAGTGTGCGCCTGTTGGCCGATGGCATGGTCAGTATTGACCACCACTGTGCCCGGGGTATCCGGGCGAACGAAGGGCGGATCAGCGAATTGCTGGAGCGTTCGCTGATGCTGGTCACCGCCTTGGCGCCCCACATTGGCTACGACCGTGCCGCAGCCATTGCCCACAAGGCGCATCGCGACGGCAGCACGCTGCGAGAGGCTGCGCTGGCGTTGGGCGACGTTACCGCCGAGGAGTTTGCCCGGTGGGTGCGGCCGGAGCGGATGGTGGGCTTGAGTGCGGACGACACTGGGGGCGGCCCGGGCGATACATAAGCGTTGTGCCCGCAAATGCCAGCTCAGGTACGCGCTTTGCTTGATTCAAAGCTTGTGCTGCGGGGAGAAGGCCGTGAGGAGTCTGCTGTGTTGGTTGTTGGCTGCGTTGCTGGGGGGGCCAGCCTGGGCGGCTGGGGGCGATCCGTTCCAGTCCGGCGTCTGGCCGGACATGGAGCGGGAATTCCTGCCGGGAGGCCAACTGGAGTTTGACAGCCGGGTGAAGGTCACCGGGCCGAAGTTCGCCGAGGACGCGATGAACGTGCCTATCACCGTCGATGCCCAGGCGCTCGGCGCCGTGGAGGAGGTGGTGGTGCTGGTGGACCGCAACCCCATCCGCAAGGTGCTCGCCTTCCGTCCTCTGGCGGCGCGGCCTGTGCTCTCCTTTCGCTTCAAGCTGCAGCAGGCCAGCCCGGTGCGGGCGGCGGCGCGCACGGCGGATGGCGTGTGGCACGTGGGGAGCACCTGGGTGGAAGCGTCGGGCGGAGGGTGCACCTTGCCGGGCGCGACCCGCGTATCCGGCACCTGGTCGCAGACCCTCAACCAGGTTCAGGGCAGGTTGTTCAGCCGCGACAAGGGCGGGGAGGCTCCCGGGCGCCTGCGGGTACGGGTGATGCATCCCATGGACACGGGGCTGGTGAGTGGCGTTCCCGCCTTTTACATCGATCAGCTCACCCTGGCCGACGACAGCGGGCGGGAATACATGCGGATCGACACCTTCGAGCCGGTGAGTGAGAACCCGGTGTTTTCCTTCGATCTCGGGGTCTTGCCGCAAGGTGCGCTCCGGCTGACGGGGCGGGACAACAACGGCAATCGCATCGACGCGAGGATCGTCCAGTGAGCGCCCGGCACTGGTTGGGCGGATGGGGGCTGGCCCTGGCGCTGGCGGCCAGCGCCGCCTGGGGGCTCGACCCGGCGCGGCTGGATTACCAGCTCAAACCGCGGGAACTGGCGAGCGGTGTGTACGTGATCGAGGGCGCGGTGGAGGACTTCGCGCCCGCGAATGGCTGCAACATCATCAACACCGGCTTCATCGTCACCCGGGAGGGCGTGGTGGTGGTGAACACCGGCCCCAGCCGGCTCTATGGCGAGCAGCAGCGGGCAGCCATCCGGGCGGTGACGCCGCTGCCCGTCCTGCGGGTGGTGAATCTCAACCTGCACCCGGACTACTTTTTCGGCAACCAGGCCTACGCGGACGTTCCGCTCAGTGCGCTGCCCGGCAGCATGGCGGGGATGCAGCGGGAAGGGGGGGCCTACGCCGAGAACCTCTACCGGGTGTGCGGCGACTGGATGCGGGCCACCGAGTCCACCCCCGCGCGGGAAGCGATCTCCCCCGGCGTGCTCAGCGTCGGCGGGCGGGAACTGGAACTGATCCGGCTGGAAGGGCACACCGATGATGATCTGGTGCTCATCGACCGCCACAGCGGCGTCATGTTTGCCGGTGGCCTGGTGTTCTACAACCGGATCATTACCACCCCCCACGCCCGCGTTCCGCAATGGCTGGCGGCGCTGGATCGGCTGGAGAAGATGGGTTTTTCCACCCTGGTGCCCAGCCATGGCCATGTGACAAGGGGCTCCGCGGGCATCCGGCAGACGCGTGACTACCTCACGTGGCTCGATTCCATGCTCACCAGCGCCGCCGAGCGGGGACTGGACATGAACGAAGTGCTGGCCACGCCCATCCCCGAGCGCTTCCGTCACCTCGGAGCGGTGGACACCGAATTCCTGCGCAACGTCACCCATCTGTATCCCCGATACGAGCAGCGGGCGCTGGCCGGGCATTGAACGGTTGCCCGCTTGTTCTGTCACGGGACGATACGGGCTGTTCCGTGATGGAACAGTCGGGTAACACATTTGCTGCGCTGCGGAAGAATTTATTGCATTGCGGTATCCGGTGCGAGCCCGCGCGGGGCCGCAAACCCGAAACCGGTGCTGTCAAGCCCTTGCCCAGCGGTCGGGAAAATTTCCCGGTAAATCCGCGCCTTAGTTCCTCAGTACGGTTTGCACGCGCCCATCTCAAGCCCGGGTGGGCATTTCATCCCTTCCAACGCGGATTCCCGGACGCCCTGCCAAATCGATCACGTTCTGGCACGAACTTTGCGCTAGATCAAATCGCTTTGATCTCCCGAATCTCAGCAGCCTGAACAGGCTGAGCCATTCTGCGCAGGTGGGGACAAGGGGATAGGACGCAAGACCAAGAGCGGCTCAGCCGCAATATCCATACGGTTAAAGAAGGAGGATTCCGTGTTCAAGAAACATCTGCTGGCCCTGTGTGTGGCAGCCGCTTGCGGCGCCGCCGGCACCACTGCAATTGCCGGCCCCGTGACCGACAAGATGATCGAAGATGACGCCAAGACCACGGGCGATGTGCTGTCCTGGGGGATGGGCACGCAAGGGCAGCGCTACAGCCCGCTGACCAAGATCAACACGGGCAATGTCAAGAGTCTGGTACCTGTCTGGAGCATGTCCTTCGGCGGCGAGAAGCAGCGCGGCCAGGAATCCCAGCCCGTGGTGCACGACGGGGTGATGTTCGTCACCGCTTCCTATTCCCGCCTCTACGCCATCGACACCAAGACCGGCAAGAAGCTGTGGAAGTATGAGCATCGTCTGCCCGAAGGCATCATGCCCTGCTGCGACGTGATCAATCGCGGCGCCGCCCTGTTCGACAACCTGGTGATCTTCGGCACCCTGGATGCCCAGTTGGTGGCGCTGGACCAGAAGACCGGCAAGGTGGTGTGGAAGGAGAAGATCGACGACTTCCAGGCGGGTTACTCCTATTCCGCCGCACCCATCATCGTCAAAGGCATGGTGGTGACCGGCGTCTCCGGCGGCGAATTCGGCGTACTCGGCCGGGTGGAAGCCCGCGATGCCAAGACCGGCAAGATGGTGTGGATGCGTCCGACGGTTGAAGGCCACATGGGCTTCAAGGACGGCAAGGAGAACGGTATCTCCGGCGAGACCAACAAGACCTGGCCGGGCGACCTGTGGAAGACCGGTGGGGCCGCCACCTGGCTGGGCGGCAGCTATGACCCGCAGACCAACCTGATCTACATGGGCACCGGCAACCCCGCCCCGTGGAACAGCCACCTGCGCCCCGGTGACAACCTCTATTCCTGCTCCACGGTGGCCATCGATGCCGATACCGGCAAGATCGTCTGGCACTTCCAGGGCACGCCCAACGACGGGTGGGACTTTGACGGGGTGAACGAATTCGTCACCTTCAAGGCCAAGGATGGCCGGCTGCTGGGCGGCAAGGCCGACCGGAACGGCTTCTTCTATGTGCTCGACGCCAAGAACGGCAAGTTTGTCCGTGGCTTCCCCTTCGTCAAGAAGCTGACCTGGGCCTCCGGCCTGGACGACAACGGCCGGCCCAAGTTCATCGCCGAGAACCGTCCGGGCGACCCCTCCAAGTCCGCCGATGGCAAGAAGGGCGGCTCGGTGTTCGCGGCGCCTTCCTTCCTGGGTGGCAAGAACCAGATGCCCATGGCCTACAGCCCGGATACCGGCTACTTCTATGTGCCCGCCAACGAGTGGGGCATGGAAATCTGGAACGAGCCCATCACCTACAAGAAGGGCGCGGCCTACCTGGGCGCGGGCTTCACCATCAAGACCCTGGACCCGAAGGAAATCGGGGGCGACTACATCGGCGCCCTGCGGGCGGTGGACCCGGCCACTGGCAAGATCGCCTGGCAGATCACCAACAACGCTCCGCTGTGGGGTGGCGTGATGACCACCAAGGGCGGCCTGGTGTTCTGGGGCACTCCGGAAGGCTACCTGAAGGCAGCCGACGCCAAGACCGGCAAGGAACTGTGGAGCTTCCAGACCGGTTCGGGCGTGGTGGCGCCTCCGGTCACCTGGGAAGAGGGCGGCGAGCAGTACATCGCCGTGGTTTCCGGCTGGGGTGGCGCGGTGCCTCTGTGGGGCGGCGATGTGGCCAAGAAGGTGAACTACCTGGAGCAGGGCGGTTCCGTCTGGGTGTTCAAGCTGGCCAAGGGCTGATTGGCGGCGGCGCGGCCTGTTGCGGGCTGCGTGCCTTCGGGCAGTCAGGGAGCGGGGTCCGGGAGGGCCCCGCTTTTTTTCTGCCCTTCGGCCGTGTTCAGCGCCAGTCACCGGAGAGGGATTCCACATAGCTCTTGATTGCCCAGATGGAGTCTTGGTCGAGCACGCCGTCCCAAGGGGGCATGTGCTCCACCCCGACCTTGGTTTTGCCCTTGAGCACGGACAGGCGGAAGTAGACGTCGTTGTCCCGCACACAGGCGGCGCGAATGTCGGCCTGGGCGATGCGGCGGCAGTAGCGGTCGAGCTGGCGCAGGTCGGGCGCGGCCTCGCCTTTGCCCACCGCGTTGGCCCCGTGGCAGCGGGCGCAGTGTTGGTGGTAGAGCGCGTGTCCGTCGCGCACGGCGTCGGCCGCGCCCCGTCGGGGGTTGCCGTCCTGGGCCAGGGCCGTGCCAGCGAGGGTAAGCAGGGCAGTGAGTACAAGGGGCCGCATCACCAGTCCTTCGGGCAGCCGGTGCAGCCTTCGAAGTTGGCGTCCGGGAAGATGGTGAACCGCAGGAAGCTGCCTTCCATCCGGGCGTCCTTGAGGTTGGCGGACACGAACTTGCCTTCCTGGAGATTGGCGTTTTCGAGCCGGGCGCCGACAAACCAGGCGAAATGCGCGCGTACGGCTTCCAGGTTGGCGGCGGTCAGATCGGCGCCGGAGAGGTCGGCCCGCATCAGCCGGGCAAATTCGAGGTCCGCACCCACCAGCCGGGCGCCACGGAAGCTTGCGGCGGGGGCGTTGGCCTTGCTCAGGCGGGCGCCGCTCAGGTCGGCACCGTCCAGCACCGCGCCGGCCAGATTGGCCGCCCGCAGATCGGCCCGGGCCAGCCGGGCGTTGGTGAAATCCGCACCCGCCAGATCGCGGCCAGACAAATCGGTGTGGCGTAGATCTGCCCCGGCACACCGGGCGTGGGGCCAGATGCCGCAGCCGTTGATGATCTGGCCTTCGCCCCGTGGGTCCTCGGCCCGGACGGAGGGCAGGATCAGGCTGGCGGCCAGGCAGAACAAGGTGTAACGCAATGCGCCCCGTGGACTGGGCATGGGCTTGCACTCCGGAAAAAAACGGACGGCGGCCGGGTGATCTGGCCGGGCCGCCCGGCACAAAGGAGAGCGGAAGGAAGCCGACGCTCCGCACCTGCCTCCGGGGGAAACGGGTCGGGCGGGGCCCGTGGCCGCGGCATCGGTCACGGGCCGCCCCGCACCGCTCAGCGGCTGGCCATTTGCTTGGGCAGCTTGAATACCCAGAAGGACCCCCCCTGAGTGACCTGCTTGGTCAGATCGGCCATGTCGCCGCCCCACAGGGGGACTGCACCGCCGTAGCCCGACTGGATGCCCACGTACTGCTCCCCGTCCATCTCCCACGTGATGGGCACGGAAACGACGCCCGAGCCGGTCTGGAACTTCCACAGTTCCTTGCCGTTCTTGGCGTCGAAAGCCTTCACGTAGCCATCCGAGGTGCCCGTGAATACCAGCCCGCCGGCGGTGGTGAGGGTGCCCGCCCACAGGGGGAATTTCTCTTTCTGCTCCCAGGCGATCTTGCCGGTCTTGGGGTCGATGGCGCGCAGAATGCCCACGTGGTCGTCGAACAGCCGTTTGATGCGGAAACCCTGGCCCAGGTAGGCCGCGCCAGCCTTGTAGCTCAGGTGCTCGGTCCAGTAGTCCATGGACCAGTGGTTGGCGGGAATGTAGAACAGGCCGGTGTCCGGACTGAAGGACATGGGGTGCCAGTTGGTTCCGCCCAGGAAGGGGGGCGAGACGACGATGGAGTCCCCCTTGGTTGCGCCCTCCTTGGGCAGGGGCGGGCGCTGGCCCTCCACCTCGATGGGCTTGCCGGTCTTGAGATCGAAGCCCTTGGCCCAGGTAATCCCGTCCACGAAGGGCCAGGCGCCGATCAGGGCGGTGGGCTTGTTGGGGTAGCCGGCGCCGGTGGCCAGCTTCTGCCGGTCGGTGACGAAGAAAAAGCCGTTGCGGTCCGCATGGGCGCTGGCTTTGACCAGTTTGCCGCTCTTCGGGTCCTTGTACTCGAAGAGCACCACCGAGTTGTTGCCGGAGAAGTCCCAGGCATCGTTGGGCGTGTGCTGGTAGAAGCCCTTGAGTTCGCCGGTGCTGGCGTCTACGTAGGCTTGGCCCGAGGTGAACAGGCTGTCCCAGTTGCGAGGGTCGTCGCCTTCCTTGGTGCGCTTCCAGGTGTTCCATGGGGCCGGATTGCCGGCGCCGATCACCACCGTGTTGTTCTCCACATCGAAGCTGGCGGTCTGCCACGGGGCGCCTCCGCCGTGATGCCAGGCCTCCACCAGATTTCCGTCCTTGTCGCGGGGCCAGGAGGGCGCATTCTTGTCACCGGTGGGGGTGCTTTCCTTGCCGTTGAGCCGCCCCATGTGGCCTTCCACCAGGGGGCGGGCCCAGACTTCTTCGCCGGTGTCGGGATCGCGGGCGAACAGCCAGCCCACGACGCCGAATTCGTCGCCGGAGGAGCCGTGGACCAGCAGGACCCTTCCGCTCTTCTGGTCTTTCACCACAAAGGGGGCGCCGGTCATGGTGTAACCGACCTTGTGATCGCCCCACTTCTTGCTCCACACCACCTTGCCGGTGTCCTTGTTGAGGGCGACCAGGCCGGCGTCCAGGGTGCCAAAGAAGACCTTGTCGCCGAAGATGGCTGGGCCGCGGTTGACCACGTCGCAACAGGGGCGGATGTCGTCGGGCAGCTTGTGTTCGTATTGCCAGAGGCGCTTGCCGGTCCGGGCGTCCAGGGCGAAGAAGCGGGAGTAGGAGGCGGTGACGTAGACGACCCCGTCGTGCACCAGTGCCTGGGCTTCCTGTCCCCGCTGTTTTTCACCGCCGAAGGAGAAGCTCCAGGCGGGTACGAGGCCTGCAACGTTGCGGCTGTTGATGGCCTTCATCGGGCTGTAGCGCTGAGCCTTCATGCCCAGGCCGTAAGTCAGCACATCGCCGGCGGTCTTGTCGTCGTGGACGATGTCGTCCCAGGCCACGGGCTTGGCCGCGTGGGCGCTCAGGCACAGGGCGCCGGCGACCGCCAGTGTCAGCCGCCGCAGGGCGGTCCCCTTGGTGTTGTGTGATGTGGTCACGCCTTGAATCCTCCTTTGTGGTGTCTCTTGTATCGGCCCCGGGCGGTTGCCGAGGGTGGGAGGATTCTAGAAAGCCCGCTGCGGGTGGATTCGGGACGCTTTCCCCCGGAGGGCGGGAGGCGTTCCCGCGGAATCCGGGAGCGGCCGGGATGTGTTCCCGATCGCGGCGGGCACGGGAGTTGCGCGGGTGGATGTGATGGGGGCGCTGCGCGCCTCGCTTATGGACAAGAGGATCAGGAATCGCCATGGATCTGCGCTTTCGTCTGGTGGCCTATCTGGCTGCCTTTTCCGCTGTGCTGTTTGCGGTGGTGCTGTTGGTGCTGGCCTCCAGCCTGGGGCGGGACGTGGAGGAGGAGGTGCGGGCTTCCTCCCGCCTGGCGGACGTGTTGCTGGCCGCCGCCCAGGCGGGCAGGGCGGATGCGGGCCCGGGGGCTGCCGTCGCCTTGCAGCGGTTGCTGGAGGAGGGGGCACTGCGCCATGTGCGCGTGAGCCTGGAGCAGCCGGGCAGTGCCCCCATGGCCGTGGACGCGCCCGAACTGCCGGCCTGGATTGCGCGTCTGCTGCGGACTGAGCCCCCGGCCTTGCGCGAGCACCGATTGCCCCTGGCCGACGGCGGCGTGCTGGTGATCCGCCCCGATCCAGCCAGCGAGGCACGGGAAATCGCGCACGACGGCTCCCGCCTGTTGCTCATCCTCTTTCTGTACACGCTGGCCAGCATTGGGGCCGCGTGGCTGGCGGCCCATCGGGCCCTGGCGCCGGTGCGGGCGCTGGAGGAGGGGCTCTCGAGGCTGGGCCGGGGGCTACCCAGCGCCGGCTTGCCCAGCTTCCGCCTCAAGGAGTTTGCCCGGATCGGCCGCGCCATTGATGGCCTGGCGACCAGCCTGGAGCGGGCCCGGCGCAGCGAACGGCGTCTGGCCCGCCGGCTGATCAGCGTGCAGGAGAGCGAACGCCGGGAACTGGCACGTGACTTGCACGATGAGATTGGCCAAAGCCTTGCCGCGATCGGCGCCGCGGGTGCCTACGTGCAGCGTCATGCAGCCGGGGCGGCACCGGAGCAATTGGCCGAATGCGGTGCGGACGTGGTGCGGGAAGCCCGGCGCATTGCCAGCCACGTGAGCGACATGCTGGGGCGCCTGCGGCCCCACGGTCTGGATGGTCTGGGCTTGCTGGATGCGCTGCGGGATCTGATCACGAGCTGGCAGCAACGGGCGACCGGATTGACGATCCAGGCCGTGCTGCCGGAGCAGTTGCCGGTCGTCGGCGAAGGGCCGGCGCTGGCGCTGTACCGGGCATTGCAGGAGGCCCTGACCAACGTGGTCCGGCACAGTGGCGCGACCCGTTGCCGGGTGCGACTGGCCGTGGCGGATGGGCAGGTTGGGCTGACGGTCACCGACGATGGCGTTGGCCGGGCGGCCGAGGTGCTGGACCGCGCCGGCGGTGGCATTCCCGGCATGCGGGAGCGGATTGAGATGGTCGGCGGCTCCCTGGAGTTGTCAGATGCTGTGCCAAAAGGACTCACCCTGAGTGTGAGCCTGCCTCAAGACGAGACAAGGAGGAGCAATGATCAGGATCCTGCTGGTGGATGACCATGCGGTGGTGCGGACCGGCTACCGGCGTCTGCTCGATGCCGAGCCGGATTTGAAGGTGGTCGCCGAGGCCGCCACGGCTGACGAGGCCTATGCCCGCGTGTGCGAGCAGGCGCTGGACGTGGCAGTGGTGGACCTGGGCCTGCCCGGCGCCAGCGGCCTGGAGGCCATCCGCCGCATGCTGGGCCGGGAACCGGGGCTGCGGGTGCTGGTGTTCTCCATGTACAACAACCCGTCTTTCGCCACCCAGGCCATGCGCCTGGGGGCCGTGGGCTATTTGACCAAGAGCAGCGAGCCGGGGGAAATGATCGAAGCCATCCGCGAGGTGTCCTGCGGGCGCCGGGTGCTCTCCCCCGAGATTGCGCAGATTCTGGCACGGGGATTGCTGGATCAGTACAACGGCCTCGATTGCCTGACCCCCCGGGAATTTGAAGTGCTGCGGCTTTCCGCCCGGGGAGATTCGGTGAGCAGCGTGGCCGGGCGCATGCACCTGAGCCCCAAGACCATCGTCAATTATCTGTCGATGATCCGGCAGAAACTGCAGGTGGAGAACGATTTCGAGTTGCTGCATCTGGCAGCACGGCATGGCCTGGTGGAGCTTGACGATGGCGCCACCCGCCCCTTGCCGCGCAAGGATGCGGGGGCGTTGTGCCAGAGCCGAGGATTTTGACGTCGCTGGAGGTAATGCTGTTGTTTAGGTAGGTGGTGGTTGTTTGCTTATCTGTGGTTTCCTTCCACTCTCTTTATAACCGGCCGCTGGCCGGTTTTTTTTGTCTGAATGGATCGGGGCGCTGGCGCAGGGCGAGCATTCCCCCGGAAACGCGGCTCAGTACCGGTAAGTGGCGCTGGCTCCCACCAGGACGTTGCGTCCGGGGGCGGATTCAAAGTAGCGCTGGTTGCCTTCATTGACGATCACCGAGCCGACGTAGCTGCGGTCGGCCACGTTGTTGACCCTGACGAACTCGCTGAACCGCCAGGCCCCGAGCTTGTGGCTGAAACCGGCGCGCAGGTTGGCAACGGTGTAGCCGTCGGCCCAGACGCTGTTCTGGTCGTTGGCGTAGACCCGATCCACCCGCTGCACTTCAATGGCTGTGGAAAAGCCGCTGGGGACGTGTCGCCAGGCGAGTTCGGCAAAGAGGCTCTGTTTCGGGATGCCCGGAATGCGGTTGCCGGCGGCAATCATCACGTTGGGTGTGGCACAGGGGGCCGCGGTACAGGTGAGAAAGCTGTCGTCGTAGGTGGCGGTGAGGCGGCTATAGGCGCCGGTCAGGGTGAAACCTGCGCCCAGCTGGCTTTCGAGACCGATTTCCAGGCCGCGTCGGGTGGTATGGCCCGCATTCTGGAAGGTGGAGCGGCCGCCGCTGTTGGTCTGCGTCACGATTTCGTCTTCTGTGCCAACTTGGAACAGTGCAACGTTCAATAATGTGCCAGTCCCCAGTGCCGCCTTGGCACCCATTTCCACGTTGCGGCTGACAGCGGGTTTGAGGGAGAAATTCAGACCGGACTGCCCGTTGGGACGGTACGACAGTTCGTTCAGGGTGGGCGTTTCAAAGCCAACACCAGCGGAAGCGTAGAGATTGACGCTGTCTGTGGCGCGGAACAGCAGACCCAGAACCGGCGTGGTTTTGCTGAAACGGGTGTTGCCACTGTCGTCCGGATTGCCGGTGACCACGTAGTTGTCTTCGCTGACGAAGCGGATCGTGCTGTGGCGGACCCCGGCGGAAAGCGACCAGCGTGGCGCAAATCGCCATTCGGCCTGAATGTACTGATCGAAGGCGCTGACGGTGTTGTGCTCGTCCCGCCGCTGGGCGCCAAGCACGCCAAGCTGCTGGCTGGCGCCGGAGCCCAGGTAGTTGCGGTAGCCGCGGCGAAAGTCCAGTGAAGTCTCGTAGGACAGCCCGCCCGTGAGGGTGAGCGCCGAACTGTTCCAGATCCAGCGTCCGTCCATGCCCGCGTAGCGGCGGTCAAAATCGATGACGCCCCCGGGGTGAGTGGCGGGCGCCTGGGTGGCTACGGGGATGGATTGGACCTGGCGCACGCTGCGGCTGCCGCTCCAGGCTGTCAGGGCCAGCTTGTTGCGGGCGTTGACGCGGCGCTCGAGTGCCAGCCCGCCCTGCATCTGGTCGATGTCCTTGCGCGTGTCGAATTGTTTGGCCACCGCCGTCGCCTGCTGGGGGTTGGCGCGGAATTCATCCTGGGTCAAGCCAAGGGGGTCCGCTGCTTTCACCCGCAGGCTGTTGGCCAGCAGGGTCAACTGGGTGTCGTCGTCCAGGCGCAGTTTCAGCTTGGCGTTGCCGGAGGTGCGCTCGGCATCGCTGTGTTCCCGATAGCCTCGGGTCGAAAACTGGGAGCCTTCCAGCACGTAGCTGAGCTTGCCCTGGCTGCCGCTGGCCTTGAGCCCGTAGCGACGGGTCTCGTAACTGCCCACGGCCAGGGAGGGGGTGAGCTCCGGTTCAGCGCCATCTTCGGTGAAGATCTGGATCACGCCGCCCGAGGAGTTTCCGTACAGCGCGGAAAACGGCCCTCTGAGGACCTCGATGCGCTGGGCCGAACCGAGCGCGAAGTGGGACACCTGTCCCTGTCCGTCGGGCATGGTGGCGGGGATGCCATCGGTGTAGAGGCGGATGCCGCGCACGCCAAAGGTGGCGCGGGCGCCGAAGCCGCGGGATGAAATCTGCAGGTCTTGGGCGTAGTTCTGTCGGTTACGCGCTTGCAACCCGGGCACGCTGCCCATGGATTCGGACAGGTCCACCTGCAGGTTGCCGGCGCGGATGCGGGCGGCGCTGATGCTGTCGATGGAGGCGGGGACGTCGAAGCTGTTCTGTTCGACCCGGGTGGCGGTGATCACCACTTGTGGGGCCAGGGTTTCAGCAAGCCCTGCGGGGGGCGTGAGGGCGCCGGCGGCCAGGAGTGCCAGGGCCAGTGGTTTGAGCGGACTGTTCATTGCAATGTGCTGTGATGGAAGGGGCGAGCCAGCTCGCCGGTTTGGGCAATTCGGGTTACTGCAGCCGGTAGACCACGTCCACCGGTACCTGGAACGCCACCAGGCGCAGGGGTTCCGGCGGGGGCGGCAGGCTGGCTGCGCGGAGCAATTGAATGGCGGCTTCGTCCAGGATGCTGTGTCCGCTGGAATCCGCCAGGGTGATGTGAGCCAGTTTGCCGCTGGACTGAAACGACAGCAGCAGCCGCACCGAGCCTTGCCAGCCGCGGACCTGGGCGAGCCGTGGATAGGTGTGCTGCCCTTGCAGCGCCTGTTCCACTTGCCGCCCGTAGTGGCTGATCTGGCGGCTGTCGGGTTTGGGGGGCGGCGTCACCGGGGTGTCAGCTGAGACGCCGGGCGTCGAGGCGGCAACGGCGGCGGTTGGGGCTGGGGGCTCGCCGGGGGGCGTTGCGAGTGATGGCGCGAAGGTTGCCGGCGTTTGTGCGGCAGCGAGGATCGGGCGGGGGGCAACCGGTTTCTGGCTGGGTTTCGGTTGTGCTGGCGCCGTCGGCAGTGCCGCGGGTGTGGCGGGTTGCGTGGGCGCGGACGGAGCGGCGGGGCGTACTTCGGCGGGCGGGGATTCCAGCCGCAGGAAGGCGGTCAGCCGCAGCGGGGCGTTCGCCACAGGTTTGTTCCACCCCGGCGCCATCGCCAGCACAAGCGCGTGCGCCAGCACTGAAAGGGCTATCGCCGCGTGCAAAATGCGCCCTTCGGGCACGGCCATGCTTCTCGCCGCCAGCGCCATGTCTCGTCTCCTACCCTGCTCGTTGTTGTAGTGTGTTGCCAGCGGAGGCCCGGGCCTTCGATGTGGGAGCCCTGTTGATCACACCGCCTGTCAGACCATGATTAAAGCAAGATTTGTTCCGTTGTTCATGGGCGTGCTGTTTTGCCTCATCGATGGCGTGGGGGGCGCGGCAGCTTGCCCAACGCCGCGGCTGGAGCGCGTGGCTCCGGGGGTGTTCCGGGTGGCCGGTAGCGGAGGCGAGCCGACGGCGGAGAACTGTGGGCGAGTCGCCAACGCCGGCGTGCTCGTGGGGCCGGGCGGCGCGGTGGTGATCGACCCGGGACCCTCCCGGCGCGCGGGCAAGGCGCTGGCGCAGGCGGTGCAGCGGGTGACCGGGCGAGGGGTGGTGGCCGTCATCAATACCCATGCCCACCCGGAACACGTGCTGGGCAACAGCGCGTGGAGGGTGCCAGTGTGGGCGAGCGGGGTGGCGGCCGACCTCATGGCCCGCCGCTGTGAGCAGTGCCTGAAGCGCCTGACGGGCGAGATTGGCCAAGGGGAGATGGCTGGCACGCGCATCCGCTTGCCAACCCAACGGGTGACGGGCCCCACCCGCGTTGTCCTTGCCGGGCGGAGCCTGCTTCTGCTGCCGTTTGCTCATGCCCATACCCCGGGGGATCTTGCGATTCTGGATGACGCAAGCGGAGTCCTGTTTGCAGGCGATCTTGCCTGGGGGGACGCAGTGCCGGCGCTGCGGGAAGCCAGCCTTGCCGGGTGGAAGCAGGCCATTGGCGCTTTGCTGGCTTTGCGCCCGGGCCTTGTGGTGCCTGGCCATGGCGCGGAGGCAGGGGGTGCGGTTATTGCTGACACAGCGGCCTACTTGAATGCGCTGGAGCAGGCTGTCCAGGCTGAACTGGATGCAGGCGGTGATTTGAGCCAGGTGACGGATCGCGTGGTGCTCCCCCCGTGGGCGGGCAAGGCGGGCTACGGACGCGAGCATCGCGCCAACGTGAACCGGGTGTTCCTGGAACTGGAAGCTGCGGCCTTCGAGCGTTGACAGCGCACCGCCGCGCCGCGTCCGGGCTTTCCCCAGCAGTGGGCCGCGCCGCCTAGTGGGGGCCGTGTCCTTGCCGGAGCTTGCGGTAAATGGTGTTCCTGCTGATGCCCAGCTTGCGCGCAGTGGCCGAAACATTGCCCCCCGTGGCATCGAGGGTGCGCTGGATAGCGGTGAATTCGATGTCTTCCAGCCGGGCGTCTTCCCGCAGCAGCGGCTGGGGCGACGGACTGCCGCCTTCCTCGGGCTCGGCAGCCATCTCCAGGTCTTCCAGGAAGTCGTCCGGGAGGTGCTCCCGGGCAATACAGGCTGCGTCGTCCGCCATCACCAGCGCGGTGCGCAGCACATTGGCTAACTGCCGGCAGTTGCCCGGCCACGGGTGGCGTCGGAAGAGATCCAGCACGTCCGGCGCGATCCGCACGCCGGGAGAGGCTTCCAGTTCCCGCTGCAGGATGCGGTCCACCACGGCTTCCAGGTCGCTGCGCATGCGCAGCGGTGGCAGGGTGATCAAGAGGCCATTGAGGCGGTAGTACAAGTCCTCCCGGAAAAGCTCCCGGGCGATCAGTTCCTTGAGCTTGCGGTGCGTGGCGCAGATGATCGATACATCGATGGGCGTGCTTTTGGTGCTACCCAGCGGGGTGACCACCCGCTCCTGAAGTACGCGCAGGAGCCGCGCCTGCAGGGCGAGCGGCATGTCGCCGATCTCATCCAGGAACAGCGTGCCGCCGTGAGCGGCAACGATCTTGCCGTGGTTGCCGCGCTTGCGCGCCCCGGTGAACGCGCCCTCCTCGTAACCGAACAGTTCGGACTCAATCAGGCTTTCCGGAATCGAGGCGCAGTTGACGGCGACAAACGGCCCGTTGCGGCGGGGCGAGTCGGCATGAATGGCCCGGGCGAGCAACTCCTTGCCGGTGCCGGTTTCCCCCTGGATGAGCAGGGCAATGTCCCGCCCCACGACCTTGCGGATCTTGGCGAGCGCGGCATCCACCTGGCTATCCCCCGTGCTGAGCGAGGCCAGTGACGGGGATTTGTGCTCGGATAGCCCCGAGGTGTTGAGGCGGGGCTGCGCGGAGGACAGGGACGGGCGCTGGGCGGCCGGCTCCGCCTCGAACGTCCGTGGCGCCTTGTCCTGGAGGTGGAAGTAGATGTTGTTTCCCATGCGTGTGGCGAGCCCCAGTCGGGCGCGAGCCATCACGCGGACGCCTGCGGGAAGATTCAGGGGGATCAGCCCGTTTCCGTGGGTGCGGATGTGATCCATGAGCGCCGAGACGGGGATGCCGAACAATGACGGGAAGGTGTGGCTGCGCAGCCCGTTCAGCCCGATGCCCAGTTGGAACAAGCCGCTCTTGTTGGCCGAAAGCAGGGTGCCATCCGGCTGGAAGGCGACCATGCCCTGGCACAGGGTGCCAATGAACTCCGGCCGGCTGTGAAACTCCAGCACGATGGTGTCGGCAAAGGCGTTACTGAAAAGATGGTTCTCGATCAGTTGGCCAGACATGCGCACCAGCGCAAGGGTGTGCCGCTGGTAGCTGCGCCAATCCCCCGAAACGTCGAGCGAACCGATGGTCTTGCCATAAGGGTCGGCGATCGGCACAGCCGAGCAGGTAAGGCAGTGATTGACCCGGAGGAAGTGCTCCGGGCCGTGAACGAGCGTCGGTTCGCCGCTGGCCAGTGCCGTGCCCACGGCATTGGTACCTATGCTTTGCTCCGACCAGTTGACGCCGGGGCGCAGAGCCACCTTCTCGGCGCGGGCGAGAAAGTCGTCGTCGCCCAATGCGTGGAGGATCAAGCCCCGGCTGTCGGTGAGGATGATCATGCTTTGGGTGCCGACGATTTGCTCGTACAGCGTCTCCATGACCGGGCGCGCGCAACTGTAGAGCGACTGACCGGCTTCCCGCGCAGCCTCCAGATGGCCTCGCGGAAGCGGGTCGAACTCCGGACGGTGATCCTCCGCAAGTCCGAAGGACTGGCTGCGTTTCCAGGAGTCCGCAATCAGGCTGTCCAGCGATTCGACCGGAATCCGCCCGGTGGAGCGAAAACTGTCGTGTGCAGCACGGGCTCTCTGCGCGTCAGGAATATGCATTGCCAGGGTCTCCACCAACGTCCGAATGTCATGGTCTGGTCTTCGGCCAGCTTAGACTTAATTGAATGAGTTCGATGAAACTAGCACGCCCAACGCGATCGCACAACTAGGGCTTTGCCGTTGTTCCGTAATGGAGCAGTTGTGCCAACTAGTTGTCCCATAAAGGGAAAGACTGAGCAGTCTGAGCACGTGATTTCCCGTGGATAAGGGTATGGGCATGAAATTCGCTTCAGTGGTCCCACTCATTTACAAACACTTTCAGGAGACATGTTGTGGGCAAGCGTTTCGATCGGGTGGCGAAGGGACTGGGGCTTGGATTCGCGCTAGTGGCGGGTGTGGCCTTCTCCCATGGCGATGTGACGCCTCAGGTGGTGGACACCTCGAAGCTGAAGCAACTGGGCGCCGACTGGCAGAAGGTCAATCCATACCGCGGGGACCAGGCAGCGATTCAGGTCGGGACTTCCGCCTACACGCAGAATTGCGCTCGCTGCCATGGTCTGGAGGCAGTAAGCGGGGGGGTGGCGCCTGATTTGCGCAAGCTCGACATCGATCCGGATACCGATGAGTACTTCCGCGAAAGTGTGCGGCGGGGCAAGGTTCGCAACGGCGTCACCTACATGCCGCCGTTCGAGGGGATTCTGAGCCAGGAGGCCATCTGGTCGATCAAGGCTTATCTCGAAACCCGCCGTGAGCAATAAGGGTTTCTCGCAAGTCCGGCCGGCTTTATTCCTGTCCGGGCATTGGGCACACTAGATCAGGTTGTTGATGAGGAGAGCACGATCCATGCTGCGCAAGTCCTTGCTGGCGATGTGTTTGGCCCTGGCTGCGGGGGCCGTTTCCGCCTATGACCTGGCCGAAGTGAAATCCCGTGGCGTGTTGCGGGTGGCGGTATATAAGGACTTTGCCCCGTTCTCCGACGAGGGCAAGGGGATCGACAATGATCTGGCGGCCAAACTGGCCGAGAAATTGGGCGTCAAGGTGTCCTTTCTTCCCTTCGATGGGGACGAGAACATGGATGACGACCTGCGCAACATGGTCTGGAAGGGGCATTACCTGGGATACGGCCCCGCAGATGTGATGATGCATGCGCCCGTGGATAAGGCTTTCATGGAGCGCAACGACAAGGTTCAGATCTTTGCCCCGTACTTTCGCGAAACAGTGCAGCTGATGTTCAACACTGAGGTGGTGCCCAAGGTGGAGAGCATGCTGGCGCTGGAAGGGCTGCCTGTGGGGGTGGAGGACGCGTCAATCGCTTCGATTGCCCTGCTGTCCTACGAGGGAGGCAAGTTCCGCAACAACGTGCGCCACTATAAGAGCATGGGGCAGGCGGTCGCCGATCTTAAGGCCGGCAAGCTCGCTGCTGTGCTGGGTATGCGCAGCCAGTTGGAGGCCGCCAAGGGCGGCGCTCCGGGGGTGGTGATGGCCAATCCGCCCTTGCCCGGGCTGCCGCAGGCGGGCTGGGTGCTGGGCTTGGCGGTCAAGAAAGAGCACGAAGACTTGGCCAAAGCCTTGCAGAAGGCCATGAACGAATTGGATGCAGATGGCCAGTTGAACCGGGTGTTCGAACAGCATGGCGTTCGCCGGCTGGCACCACTGTGAAGGAGGGAGCATGTCGGTAAGGAGGCTGCTTCAGGCCCTCGCTTTGACGGCGGGGTCGGTGGGGCTGGCAAATGGGGCAGCGTGGGCTGCCCCATTTGCCTATGTGCCCAACGAGAAATCCGGGACCGTCTCGGTGATTGATCTGGCGAACAACACCGTGACTGACAGCATCGCAGTCGGCGCTAAGCCCCGGGGGATCGGCATATCGGGTGATGGCAAGTACCTGTTTGTCAGCGATCAGCCGTCAAGCGCACTTCTTGTGGTGGACCTGCAAAAGAAGGCGGTCGCAAGCAAGATTGAACTGGGCGAATCGCCTGAGGGAGTGAGCGTGTCCCCCGACGGCGCTACGGTGGCCGCGGCGGTCGAGGCCTCCAACAGCGTTGTGCTGATAGATGCTGCGAGTGGGAAAGTGAAGGCAACGGTCAAAACTCGAGGACGGAACCCGGAACACGCCGTGTTCAGCCCGGACGGCCGTTGGCTCTACGTCAGTGCGGAGGAGGCCGATACGGTGGATGTGGTGGACTTGTCGGCCCGCCGCCAGGTTGCTTCCATCAAGGTTGGGGAGCGCCCCAGAGGGATTGCCTTTACGCCCGACGGCAAGCGCGCTTACGTGGCATGCGAGAACGCTGACAAGGTGTTCGCCATCGACGTTCCGGGGAAGCGGGTTGTGGCCGAAATTCCCGCTGGGAAAAGGGTGAATGGTGTCGCGATGGCGCCCGATGGCCGGATCGTATATGTATCCAATGGCGGGGCAGCAAGTGTGATGGCAATCGATACAGCGCAGGACAGGGTCGTGGCTACGATCCCTGTGGGGCAGCGTCCGTGGAACATGGCCGTGACCGCGGACGGCACGCGGTTGTTGGTTGCCAACGGCCGCTCAGGCACTGTCTCGGTGATTGATACCGCCAAAGCTGAAGTGGCTGCGGAGATCAAAGTTGGTGAATTCCCGTGGGGGGTAGCCATCAAGTAATCCATGCATCTTGACCCTGCTCCGTGATTTCCGCTGCGCCGACTCAATTGGAGACTGGCGGCGGCGCGGGGGTAGGGATTCGGTTATAATGCGTTGTGGCGGGTCTCCTCGCATTGTGGGGCGGCAAACCTGGTCAGGTCCGGAAGGAAGCAGCCATAGTCGTTTTCCGCAAGTGCCGAGGGTCTGGCTCGCCACCTCTTACTCCCTCCTTGCTGTTTCGTCCTTTCCCTTCGCGCTCGTCGCCTGACCGGTCAAGTTGCACAGAGTCAGGTCCGTTAGTCCGCTGTCGCTTGCGGGATTTTTCACTTCTGCAAGCTGATCTTGCGTGAGTTGCTGGCCCAGCGTGATATAGCTCCGTTAAAGGCCCCTCTGTCCTTGGTTTATTCTATGCACCTCTCGCGGGGAAATGCATGGAGAGATGATGTCACCTGATTTTGACCAGACATCGGAATTAACGTTTGTGCGTTATAAATCAACGGCACGTGTGGTTTTTCACGGGTGTCATGCGGTATGGTCGGCTTAGAATCCATCAGTAACATCGGAGGTGTGTCAATGAAAAAGAGCGGGAAGTTTTGGTTTGTAATGTTGTGCCAGATGGTGCTGGCGCTGTGCTTCAGCCGACCGGCGTTGGCTCAGGATACTGGCTTGTCTTCGTACAAGCTGGGTACTGGAGACGTAATCGCCGTGCGGGTCTACGGTGAAGATGACCTGAGCCGGGACAAGCTTCGGCTGACCGACGCAGGCACCATCACCTACCCTGTGCTTGGGGAGCTGAAGGTCGCGGGCATGACCGTCGGTGAGTTGCAGAAGTTCATTACCGACAATCTGAAGGGCCGTTACCTTGTGAATCCGCGAGTGTCGGTAACCGTTGAGGAATACCGCATGTTCTTCGTGAATGGTCAGGTGGCCCGCCCCGGTGGGTATCCGTATCAGCCCGGCCTCACCGTGCGCAAGGCGGTGCTGTTGGCGGGTGGTCTGACCGAGCGGGCGAGTGAAAGCAAGATCTACCTCATCCGCGAAGGCGACAACAAGCAGAAGCAGAACAAGGTGGACATGACCATCGAAGTCAAGCCGGGTGATGTGGTGACTGTGGAAGAGAGTTTCTTCTAAGCAGATCGCGGCGGTACTTCGTTTGTTTGAGGGGCATTTCTCGCCCCTCAAAATGTCCTCAAGTCTTACCAAGCAGTGCCCGGTGACCTGTCTCCGGGATACGCAGTTTTTCCTTCCTCCTGAGTCAAGAGAACAAGTATGAGCACAGGTCAATCTGAGCAAGTGATGGGATTGTCCGCGCCGTTGCCCGAACCTTCGGGGGCGCCGGAAATCGTTGAGTATGGGCGCATCATTGCACGCTACAAATGGAGTGTTCTGGGTGTCGGCGTGTTGGTCGCAATTCTCGCAGGGATCATCGTCTCCCTGCAGACGCCGATCTATCGCTCCACTGCAACGCTGATGATCGACGCGGGCAAGACCAAGGTGGTGAACGTGGAGGAGGT
>JRYG01002368.1_pt1 | contig 44226 bp, 45 predicted proteins | sample 235341 | NCBI WGS metagenome assembly JRYG01 (sample SAMN03074218, study PRJNA261478) | activated sludge metagenome | biome: Wastewater Treatment Plant; feature: Wastewater; material: Activated sludge; isolation source: activated biomass of a wastewater treatment plant treating hydrocarbon... ...
GTTGCCTTCCTGGATGAGGTCCAGGAACTGCAGGCCGCGGTTGGTGTATTTCTTGGCGATCGAGATCACCAGGCGCAGGTTGGCTTCGGTCATTTCGCGCTTGGCGCGGCGTGCCTTGGCTTCACCGGTGGACATCTGCTTGTTGATGTCCTTGAGCTCCTTGAGCGGGATACCGATCCGGTTCTGCAGTTCGACCAGCTTCTGCTGCTCTTCGATGATGGCCGGCGCGGCGCGCAGAAGCTGGGCGCCGTAGGACTTGCCGGCGGCGATCTCGTGCTTGAGCCAATCGAGATTGGTTTCGTTGCCGGGGAAAACCTTGATGAAGTGCGGCCGCGGCATGTTCGACTTGCGAACGCACAACTCCTGGATCTTGCGCTCGTGACTGCGCACGTCGTCCACCATCTTGCGCACCGAATCGCACAGGCGCTCGATGATGCGGGCAGTGAAGCGGATGTTCATCAGCTCGGCGCTGATCTGCTGCTGTGCCTTGAGATAGCCCTTGTCTTGCGAACCCTTCCTGACCAGCACACCTTGCATCTTCTCGAACAGTCCACGGATGACGTCGAAGCGCTCCAGTGCGTCGGCCTTGAGCTGCAGCATCGAAGCGGACACGGCGCCGCCTTCGCCGTCTTCCTCCTCTTCTTCGTCCACCTCGATCTCTTCGCTTTCGGCCAGCGCCTCCAGATCCTCCTCGGCGTTGGGGTCGATCAGGCCGTCCACCAGTTCGTCAATGCGCATCTCCTCGCGCTGTACTCGGTCGGCGAGTTCGAGCATTTCGGCGATGGTCGTCGGGCAGGCGGAGATCGCCTGGATCATGTGCTTCAGTCCGTCCTCGATGCGCTTGGCGATTTCGATTTCGCCCTCGCGCGTGAGCAGCTCCACCGAGCCCATCTCGCGCATGTACATGCGCACCGGGTCGGTGGTTCGGCCGAACTCCGAATCGACGGTGGACAGCGCTGCCTCGGCCTCCTCGACGGCGTCCTCATCGGTGACGACCGGCGTCGTCGCCTCGACCATGAGCAGCGTTTCGCTGTCGGGCGCCTCGTCGTAGACCGAGATGCCCATGTCGTTGAAGGTGGTGATGATCGACTCGATCTGCTCCGCGTCGACCATGTCGTCGGGCAGGTGGTCGTTTATCTCCGCGTAGGTGAGGAAGCCGCGTTCTTTGCCCAGGTTGATCAGATTCTTCAGGCGGGTTCGGCGCGCATCGAGGTCCGCCGGCAGGGCGGCCTGCAGGGGGAGCGCCTTGTCTTTGTCCCTGCCCCTGCCTGTCCTGGCTCTAGGGGACTCCTTGCGGGCCTCCTTGATTCTCTCTCTGGCCATAGCGTTCCTCAAATACCGTGGGAGCAAAAACCAATAATTATACCAATCGCGTCACGCTTTCGCTTGACTGCTAACTCGTTGTTTTGACGAGGCTAGTTCTCCAAACCGCTTCTTTTCTTCGTCATTCAGGCCGCCGCGGGTCAGCTTTTCCCTGAGCAGGGTGTATTCGCGGTCGTCCCGTGCCGCGCGCAACCCGTCGAGCGCGTCGTTGAAGACGGATTCGATACTGTCTTCGTCGAAATAGTTCTCCTCCAGTTCGCTAACCACCTCGGCCAGCGTCGCTTCGTGCTCGGTGTTGCGGAAGTACTCGAGCAACATGCCGTGGCCAAAGCGCGGCAGCGAGCCGTCCTCGATCGCGCGCACCAGTGCGCCGAGCGTCCGCGCTTCACGACTGTCGTCGGCGGCGGGCAGAAGATCGAAGGGTATGCGCGCGGCGAAGTCCGGTCGGTGGGTGGTGAGCAGCAGCAACTTCCACGGCAGGGGCGAGACGCTCTGCCGGCGTGGCGCCTTCGCCCGCGCTGGCGCAGCAATCGGGCGCAGGCTGCAGGCTGCTTCGACCTCCGCCTGCGTGAATCCGGCCGCGGCGGCGAGTTCCTTGACCACCTGCAGCCGCAAAAGGGGCGCCTGAATGCGTTGCAGTAAAGGTTTCGCCTCGTGCACCAGACGCGAGCGCCCCTCGGCTGTCGCCAGTTCGACCCGCGACTTCAATTCGAGCATGAGGAACTCGGTCAGTGGCACGGCCTGGGCGGCAAGCTGCCGGAAGGCATCAGCCCCGAACGCGCGCACGTAGCTATCGGGATCGTGCTCGCTGGGCAAAAACAGGAACACGATCATCTTGTTTTCGGCCAAGTGTTCCAGGCTTGCCTCCAGCGCTCGCCACGCGGCTTTGCGCCCGGCGCTGTCGCCGTCGAAACAAAAGACGACCCGTTGTGCCTGGCGCAGCAGTTTCTGGACGTGGGTTGCCGTCGTTGCCGTGCCGAGCGTTGCCACGGCATTCCCGACGCCAAGCTGGGCCAGGGCGACGACGTCCATATAGCCCTCGACGACAATCACGGTGTCGCTGGTCCGTACCGCCGCCCGCGCCTGGGGCAAGCCGTAGAGCTCCCGCCCCTTTTCGAAGAGCGGGGTTTCCGGGGAGTTGAGGTACTTTGGGCCGGCATCCGCCTCGGCGCTATGTTCCTGGCCTAGGATGCGCCCGCCGAAGCCGATCACATTGCCCCGGGTATCGACGATGGGGAACATGATGCGGTCGCGAAAGCGGTCGTACCGTCTGCCGCTGTCGCTGTCGATGACCAGTCCTGCGTCAAGCAAGTCCGGCCCGCGATAATCGGCAACGATCTGCGCCAGGTTCTGCCAACCCTCAGGGGCGTAGCCGAGCCCGAAGCGGGCAGCGATTTCACCGGTGAGTCCCCGTGACTTGAGATATGAAATGGCCTTCGGGCTGGCCTTGAGCTGTTCCCGGTAGTAACGGGAGGCGGCTGCCATCAGCTCGGTGAGCGGCTGCTTTCGTTCCGGCCCATGCTCGCGCTTGCCGGGCTCCTGGCGCGGCACCTGCATGCCGACGCTGGTTGCCAGTTCATGGATGGCATCCGGGTAACTCAGGCCGCAATATTCCATCAGGAATCCGATGGTGCTGCCGTGGGCACCGCAGCCGAAGCAGTGGTAGAACTGCTTGGATGGACTGACCGTGAATGACGGCGTCTTCTCGCTGTGGAAAGGACAACACGCGGTGTAGTTGGCGCCGGCCTTCTTCAGCGGCAGGTAACGCTCGATGACATCGACAATGTCGGCGCGTGCCAGGAGTTCCTGAATGAAGGACTGTGGAATCACACGCTTCAGGATGGGGTTGCCACTGCGGATAACAAGGCCTTCTACCCATTATAGGGAGCCCGGACCGGATTGCTCCCGGGGGCGAATACGATGCCGCAAGACCGGGTGCCGCTCAGGCCTTGCTCAGTGCCGCTTTGACGAGGGCTGACGCCTGCGCCATGTCGGCCCGGCCTGTGAGCTGCGGCTTGAGCAGGCTCATCACCTTGCCCATGTCCGGCATGCCTTTGGCACCGCATTGCGCTACGGCGGCGGCGATGGCGGCTTCGATCTCGGCCGCGGACATGGCCTGAGGCATGTAGGACAGGAGCACCTCGACCTCGAACTTCTCCGCGTCGGCGAGATCCTTGCGCCCGGCGCTTTCGTACTGGCTGATCGAGTCCCGGCGCTGCTTCAGCATTTTCTCGATCACCGCGACCACGCCGGCGTCATCGAGCTGCACGCGGTCGTCCACTTCGCGCTGCTTGACGGCAGCGAGCACGAGACGAATCGCCGACAGTCGCGCCGAGTCTCTGGCCTTCATGGCCAATTTCATGTCTTCTGTGATTTGCTCTTTCAGTGGCATGGGGACGCAACAGTGAGGCCAGAAAAGCAAAAAGCCTTGCGACCTACGGTCTCCAAGGCTCCCGAGCGCGACGGCGCGCCGCATCATTTGCCGATGCCGCCGCGGCGGCATCGGGGTATTCTCGTTGCCGCTTAGTACAGCTTCGGTGGCAGCATCTGGCTGCGCAGCCGCTTGTGATGTCGCTTGACCGCGGCCGCCAGTTTCCGTTTGCGCTCGGCAGTGGGTTTCTCGTAGAACTCGCGCGCGCGCAGTTCGGTCAGAATCCCGGTCTTTTCGATGGTGCGCTTAAAGCGACGAATGGCGACTTCGAACGGCTCGTTCTCCTTGACGCGGACACCCGGCATACAAATCCCTTGGATCGAAGCAGAAAGCCGCGAATAATAGCGCGTTTTGCGGCGATTTCCAAGAAACAATTGCCGCTGCCCGCCCCGCGACCGCTAGAATGGCACAACTCCTCCAGCAGCGGCCATGCTTGTACTGGGCATCGAAACCTCCTGTGACGAAACCGGCGTTGCGCTGTGCGACGGCGCGCTTGGCCTGCTTGCCCACGCTGTCCATTCCCAGGTCGAGCTGCACGATGCCTACGGCGGCGTAGTGCCGGAACTTGCATCGCGAGATCATATCCGGCGCCTGCTGCCATTGACGCGCAAGGTCTTGGCGGACGCCGGCAAGCGTCCTGCCGATCTGGACGCCGTCGCCTACACGGCGGGACCCGGGTTGGCCGGCGCGTTGCTGGTCGGAGCAAGCTTTGCCGAGTCGCTTGCCTTCGCCCTGGGCGTTCCAGCACTGCCCATCCATCATCTCGAAGGGCACCTGCTCTCGCCGCTGCTTGCCCTCGATGCGCCCAGATTTCCCTTCGTCGCGCTGCTCGTGTCGGGCGGCCACACGCAGTTGATGCGGGTGACCGGGGTCGGCGCCTATGAGCTGCTAGGCGAGACCCTGGATGACGCCGCCGGCGAGGCCTTCGACAAGACGGCGAAGCTGCTTGACCTGGGCTACCCGGGCGGGCCTGCCGTGGCCCGGCTGGCGGAGCAGGGCACGCCTGGCAGGTTCAAGCTGCCGCGGCCGATGCTTGCCAGCGGCGATCTCAACTTCAGCTTCAGCGGGCTGAAGACTGCAGTCCTGACGCTGCTGCGCGCGGAAGCCATGACGGCGGCGCAGCGCGCCGATCTGGCGGCGGAATTCCAGGAAGCCGTGGTGACGGTCCTGGTCGCCAAGGCGCTGGCCGCGGTGGCTCACGCCGGCCTGGCTCGGCTGGTCGTCGCAGGGGGCGTGGGAGCGAACCGCCGGCTGCGCGCTACGCTCGACACGGCGGCGGCGCGCGCCGGCGTGCAGGTGTTCTATCCGGCGCCGGATTTGTGCACCGACAACGGCGCGATGATCGCCTTCGCCGGTGTTCTGCGCATCTCGGCAGGTTGTCCGCCGTCGCGGCCTGCTACGGCGGGTAGCTTCGAGGTCATGCCGCGCTGGCCGCTTCAGCTCTTGTCGGAACCGGCCTGAACGTCTTTCTTCCGGCCGATCTTGCTCTCCTGCCCGGTCGACAGCCGCTTGATGTTGTCGATATGGCGGATGATCAGCGCTGCCGACATGACCGTGACCGCAGCGAAGTAGTCGTCGGCACCGAAAGTCTTCAACGCCACGAACGGCGCCGCTGCGGCCGCGACCACCGCCGCGAGCGAGGAGTAGCGGAACAGCAGGGCCACGCCCAGCCAGATTGCCAGGATCGCGATACCGAGCCAGACGTTCAAGGCGAGTAACACGCCCGCCGCCGTGGCTACGCCCTTGCCGCCGCGAAAGCGCAAGAACACCGGCAGCACATGTCCGAGGAACACGCACACCGCGACCAGGGCAACATCGAACTTCGTGGCACCGAACTGCGGACCGAAGCGCGTCGCCAGCCAAACCGCCAGCCACCCCTTCGCGGCATCGCCGACGAGCGTCAGGACGGCCGCGAGCTTGTTGCCGCTGCGCAGGACGTTGGTTGCCCCGGGGTTTTTCGAGCCGTAGGTGCGCGGGTCGGCCAAGCCGAAGAGGCGGCTGACGATCACCGCGAACGGCAGCGAGCCGATGAGATATGCAAGCAGCGCAAATACGGCCGTGGTCATGACGAATGCCCTACAATGCTTCGGATTCTAACAGCACGCAGGCCGCCGGCTGCGCGCATCCCGCGCCGACGGCCCGAGGCAAAGCATGGACTTCATCTTCATCGACGACATGCAGGTGGACGCCTGGGTGGGCATTTACCCGCGGGAGAAGGCAGCGCCGCAGCGGCTGCAGATCGACCTGACGTTCGGCGTGCCCGACATCGCCGCGGCCAACGACGACATCGGCGATACCATCGACTATGCGGAAGTTATTGCCCGCATCCGTCAGGAGCTGTCCGGGAAGCGCTTCAACCTGTTGGAAACCCTGGGCGAGCACATCGTCGCCATGCTCTTCGATGAATTCGGTGCACCCTGGGTCAAGATCTCCATCGCCAAGGCGGGCATCATGAAGGATGTCAAGCGCGTCGGCGTTTTCATCGAACGCGGGCGCGCCTGAGCGACGCTTCCCATCCCCGCCGCATCAGCAGTCTCATGCGGCACGGGCAATTTGCCCGCCCTCGCCGTGGCAAATTGCTGGTGACCAGTCTCCTCGCCGGCCATACATTGGCGACGGCCGATGCCATCGGCAATATCGAAGAGGACGCTGCGGATGTTCGGAAGGTTCGGGGCTGCCGCGCTGGCGGTGGCGAGTTGGGCGCTATTCGCGTCGGCCGATACCTGGGCGGCGGGGGAACACCGCTTCTGCGGCGGTGCCGTGCGCCAGACGGTGCCCGGCGATCTCGAAAACGTGGTGAGCGATCTGTCCCTCGAGCACAGCGCCCAGCGGCCGGCCGGCCTCCTCACCTGCGCCCACGGGTATCTGTTGGAGAAGTGCGGCGATCATGAGACGGCCAACGCCGTCTTCGACAAGTGCATTGCCGCCGGCTATGTCGGCGCCATGATCTGGAAGGCGCTGATGTACGAAAACGGCAATGGCGTTCCGCAGGACGATGCCAAGGCCACCGAACTCATGCGCCGCGCGGCCATGAGCGGCGATCCGGCCTACGGCACGCTGGGCAAACTGCACTATGCCACCGCCCTGTATCTCGGCAAGGGCGTGGAGCGCAACGAAGCCGAGGTGCGCAAGTGGTTCCAGGCCGCTGCCGACGAGGGGGATCCCGACGCCAGGGAATTCCTGCGCACCGGCTACCACACGGGGAGCCGCGACGGGCAGGGGCGCGGCGTCGGGGTTTCGTCCTCGCCTGTCGCGGGCCAGAAGCTCGAGAAGGTGGTGCCGCCACCGGATGCGCCGACGCATCGCGCCATCGAGTGGCTGGCGGTGATGCTGCTTGCATTCGCCTTCATGGCCGGCGTATTCCGTCAGGGTCGGCGCCGGCGCCTGCAGGAGGCCTAGCATGAACGGCACCATCGAGTCCGCCATGTACGGCGTGAGCCAGCTGTTCCTCTTGCCGGTGCTGGTCACGATCGCCGTGCTGTTCGTCCATGCTTTCCATGCGCTGGGCAGCTTCCTGTGGCAGGCCCGGCAACGCCGCCGCGGCGAGGACCCGGGTTTCGAGCTGCGGGCGGCGCGCCGTGCCGACCCCGGCCTCTCCCTCGCCGAGCTGGAGGCGCTCGCCGTGGAGCGGCTGGAGTTCGCCCGCATCGCCACCCGCGTGGCGCCCATGCTGGGGCTGGTGGCCACCATGATTCCCATGGGTCCGGCGCTGAGGGCGCTGGCCGACGGGCAGCTCGCCGACGTGTCGCGCAACCTCGTGGTGGCCTTCTCGGCGGTGATCCTGGCGCTGATCGCCGCCGCAATCACCTATTGGGTGGTCCATGTGCGGCGGCGCTGGTATGCCCACGATCTCGCGCGCATCGAAAAGGTTCTGTCATGAGGCTGCGACTGATGGAGGATCAGGAGGCGGACGATCCCATCCTGTCGGTGGTGAATCTCATCGACGTCTTCCTCGTGGTCATCGCTGCGCTGCTGCTGGCGGTGGCCGACAATCCGATGAATCCCTTCAGCCCGGACCAGGCCACGCTGATCCGCAACCCCGGACGGCCGGACATGGAGATCGTCCTCAAGGACGGGCGGAAGATCGAGCGCTACAAGGCTGGCGGCCAACCGGGTGAGGGGCGGGGTGTCAGGGCCGGAATCGCCTATCGCATGAATGACGGCTCGATGGTCTAAGTGCCGGAGTAAGTGAGCGCATCCGGGAGTGCTGCGGCCTGCTGGCGGCCGCTGGCCACGTCGGCAATAATGCTCCTCCGGCGACGCTAACCCCCCCTTTCCGTGCGGCTTCGGCGACACATCGATCTCAGACGCGCCCTGATGCTTCGCGTCACGCTTTTCGCGTGTGCCATCTCGGCGGTTGCCATCGCCGTCATCCTCGTCCAGGCACGCCATCGCATCGGCGAGAACATCCAGCGCACCGGAGCCACCATCCGCCAGTTGATCAACGACGAAGCTGCCCGCAGCAGCAATAGCTTCCGACGCACCATCGATCAGATCGACCTGTCGACCCTCGACGGCATGGGCCGGGTGGTCCACTTCTGCGCGGAGGTGGTAGACCTCTATCGCCGCCCGGTCGTGAAGCGCTGCTTCGCCGACGCCGGCGATCCGCCGCACCTCCTGCGCCGGGCGATGCAGATGCTCATCGGCCCGGACGTGATGTATCGCGGAACCATCGGCGTGCATCCCGGCATCACTGCGGGCGAGCTTACCGTCACGCCCAATCTCGACAGCGAGGCGGCGGACGTATGGGTACAGGTGCGCGCCGTGCTGTGGATCGCTGCCGGCATACTGATGCTCAACTTCCTGGTCTACGTGCCGGTGCATCGGGCTCTGCGTCCGACGGAACAGATCCTGCAGGCCCTGGGCCGCATGGAACAGGGGGACCTGTCGGTGCGCCTGCCGCGCTTCGAGCTGATCGAGCTGGAGCGAATCAGTGCGGTGTTCAACGATCTCGCCGCGCGCCTGCAAGCCACTATGCAGGCGCAGCGCCAGCTTGCAGAACGGCTGCTCAGCGTGCGCGAGGAGGAGCGGCGCCATCTCGCGCGGGAACTGCACGACGAGTTCGGCCAGTGCCTCACCTCCATCAACGCCGAGGCCGCCTATGCCAACGAGCTGGCGCGCGACGGCCTGCCCGCGCTGCTGCCCTGCACCCAGGCCATCGCGCGCACGTCCGGGCACATGATGGAGTCGCTGCAGCAGATCCTGCGCCAGCTGCGGCCCGTGGGGCTGGAGGAATTCGGCCTAGCGGCCGGCCTCGGGCAGCTGCTCGAAGGCTGGAACCAGCGCAGCCGTGGTCGCTGCCACTACGCGCTGGAACTGGAGGGCACGTTCGACGATCTGCCCGACAACCTCAATGTCAGCCTCTATCGCATCGTGCAGGAGAGCCTGACCAACGCCGCCAAGCACGGCCGGGCGACCGAGGTCGCGGTGCGCCTGCGGCGCGACGCGGCGATAGAGCTGACGGTCGATGACGACGGCATGCCTGACGACCGCGCGCCCGGCGAACCGGGTTTGGGCGTGCTCGGCATGCACGAGCGCGTGCAGGCGCTGGGCGGACGCTTCACCCTTGCGCCGCGGGTGCCGCGCGGCATGCGGGTGTCGGTGAGCATTCCACTGGCCGTGACACAGCCATGGAAAACGGAATAAGACTGCTGCTGGTGGATGATCACGCCGTGGTGCGCGAAGGCTACCGGCGCCTGCTCGAGCGGCGGCCAGACCTCGTCATCGTGGCGGAGGCGGCGACGGCGGCGGAAGCCTACGCGCTCTATCGCGAGCACGCGCCCGACGTGACCATCCTCGATCTTGCCCTGCCCGACATGGGGGGCATCGAACTGATCCGCCGTCTCGCGCAACGGGATCCGTCAGCCCGCGTGCTGGCTTTCAGCATGCATCGCGATCCGCTCTTCGCCACGCAGGCGCTGCGGGCAGGAGCGCTCGGCTACGTGACGAAAAGCAGCCCACCGGAAACCCTGATCAAGGCGGTCTATCAGGTGGCCGGCGGTGCCCGCACGTTGAGCCCGGACATCGCGCCGGAACTGGCGCTTGCCTTGCTCGACAATTCCGATGATCCGTTCCGCGAGCTGACGCCGCGGGAATTCGAGATTCTGCGCCTGCTGGTGCAGGGCAGGACGGCGGAGGAGATCGGTGCCGCGCTGCACATCAGCCCTAAGACGGCGCAGAACTGCCACTACCAGATCAAGACCAAGCTGGGTGTGAAGAGCGACATCGAGCTGATGCGGCTGGCCATGCGGCTGAAGCTGGTGGAGTAGCCGAGTTTGCGTTGGACCGTGCAGGGCGTCGTCCTACTCGGCCAGCGCGGCACTGACCAGTGTCGGATGAACGACGCGCAGCAGGTCGTGGGGATGAATGCCGACGAGAAAGCCGCGCCGGCCGCCGTTGATGTAGATCAGCGGCAGGTCGAGGATAGTCTTCTCCATGAACACCGGCAGTACCTTCCTCGTGCCGAAAGGCGAAGTGCCACCGACCAGATAGCCGGTATGGCGGTGGGCAACGTCCGGCTTGCAGGGTTCGATCTTCTTGGCGCCGATCTGGCGCGCCAGTTCCTTGGTGGACACCTTGCGATCACCGTGCATGAGCACGATGAGCGGCTTACGGCAGTCGTCTTCCATGACCAGGGTCTTGACCACGGCATGCTCGTCCACGTTCAACTCGCGAGCCGAAACGCGCGTGCCGCCGTGCTCCACGTATTCGTAGAGGTGGGTGGAGAAGGCCATGCCATGTTTGCGCAAGAATGCGGTGGCGGGGGTATCGGGGGCGTGATCCTTGCTCATTGTCCGCGCAACCGGGAGGTGGCCTGAACAATGGCGGAGTCGATGTAGGCCGCATAAAAGTCAGGTAGGAGAAATCCGATGATGGCCTCGGCGAGCCGCTCACCTTTTGGGCCGTAGAGTTGTACCGTCGGCGTAACGCGGGCCCCCTCGGCGCGGGCGAAGTCGAGGTGGGTCGTGGCACGGCCGGAGAAGTCGATCAATCGTGCCTGCGAATCGAGATCGATCTGGCGCAGCACGACCCGGGCGCGGTAGGAAGGATCGCGCTGCATCGGGCCGAGATACTCTCGGCGCACGCGCTCGCACCAGCGGCAATCGGCCTGACTATAGAGAACTAGCATCGGAATGCGCTTGGCCGCGAGTTCCTGCGCATCCCGCGCCAGGTCTTGCGCCAGCGGCAGCTCCGCAGCGGCGGCAGTCGCGGATAGCCATGCTAGAATCGTCAAGGCTGGTCGTAAGCGGCCCGCTCTCACTTTCGTCCAATCATTCCAGGTGAATTTCCAGCCGTGACCCGCAACGCTGCGCCCGAGCGTATCGTCATTGCTTCCCGCGAGAGCCGACTCGCCATGTGGCAGGCCGAGCATGTGCGTGCGCGCCTGCAGCGATTATACCCGCGCTGTCTGGTCGAGATTCTCGGCATGACCACGCGCGGCGACAGGATTCTCGACCGTCCGCTGGCCAAGGTCGGCGGCAAGGGGCTGTTCGTCAAGGAGCTGGAAGCGGCGCTGCTTGACGGTCGGGCCGATATCGCGGTGCATTCCATGAAGGACGTGCCGATGGTGATGGAACCGGAGTTCGCACTGGTGGCGATCTCCGAGCGCGAAGTCCCGCTCGACGCCTTCGTTTCCAACAAGTATGTTAGCCTCGACGACATGCCCCCAGGTGCGGTGGTGGGCACATCAAGTCTGCGCCGGGAAGCGCAGTTGCATGCCCGCTTCCCTTATCTCGCCGTGACCAGCCTGCGCGGCAATCTCGACACCCGGTTGCGCAAGCTGGACGGGGGCGATTACGATGCGATCATACTCGCCGCTGCCGGGCTGACGCGCCTCGGATTGGCTGCGCGCATCCGTACGGTGCTGTCGGCGGAGCTGTCCCTGCCCGCGGCCGGCCAGGGCGCGCTCGGCATCGAGGCACTGTCGTCGCGGCCGGAGATCGTGCACTGGCTGGCGCCGCTTGTCGATTCGGCGACGACCGCCTGCGTGCGCGCCGAGCGTGCCGTATCCCGGGCACTCGCCGGCAGCTGCGAGGTGCCGCTCGGTGCTTACGCCGAGCCGCTCGGCGATGACATCTGGCTGCGAGGATTCGTTGCTACCCCCGATGGCCAGCGTGTGGCGAGCGCCGAAGCGACGGGCAGCGCGGCGAATCCTGAGGCGCTGGGGCTTGCCCTGGCCGATCAGCTACGCGAGCGCGGCGCCGACGAGATCCTGACGCAACTCGGCCAAGGCAGGCAATGAGCGTCTCCACGCTATCCGACCAGGCGGTGCTATCCGGACGGCATGTCGTCGTTACCCGGCCGGCGGCCCAGGCGCAGGGGCTTGTGTCGGCCATCCGTGCCCACGGCGGCACCGCGGTGCTCTTTCCTGTGCTGGCGATCGCAGATGTCGCGCAGCCGCAGGCGCTGGTTGCGCTGGCGGCGCGCATCGACGATTTCGAGTTGGCGGTGTTTGTCAGTCCGAACGCGGTGGACAAGGCGCTGGGCGTCATCAGGGCTCAGCGCGACTGGCCTGTCCACGTGGCCGTGGCGGCCATGGGTAAGTCCAGCGAGCGGGCGTTGCAGCGCTTCGGCATCGACAACATCATTGCGCCGCGCGAGCGCTTCGATTCGGAGTCCCTGTTGGCCTTGCCCGAGCTTGCGCCGGCGCGCGTGCGCGGCAAGCGCGTCGTCATCTTCCGCGGCGACGGCGGTCGCGAGCTCCTCGGCCGGACATTGTCGGGGCGCGGTGCCGTGGTCGAGTACGTTACCTGCTATCACCGCAGCCGGCCCGACCTCAATCCGGCACCGCTGCTCGATCTGTGGGCGGCCCATGCACTCGATGCTATGACCGTGACCTCCAGTGAGGGGCTGCGCAATCTGTTCGACATGGTTGGTTCAGCGGGCCAGACATGGCTGCGGGAAACGCCGACGTTCGTGCCCCACGAACGTATCGCCCAAGAGGCGCATCGCTTGGGCTTGCAGCGGGTGATCCCGACCGCACCCGGCGATGAGGGGGTGATTGCCGGTCTGCTCGAATACTTTTCCGGGGCGCACGCCGTCCGGTCATGAATCAGGTCAGCGATCCGAATCGACTGGATGCCGACGCCTCGCCGCCCGCCGTGCCGCGCTCCGGTGCGGCCATGCAACTTTGGGTCACGCTGCGCCAACCGGCGCTGCTGCTTGCGCTCGCTGCGATTGCGCTGATTGCCTGGCAATGGTGGGATACGCGCGCGCAACTCGACGACTTGCGTCACCAGTTGAGCAGGCGCGTAGGCGAGGGCGATGCCTGGGCGCGCGAGGTCCGGGAACAGGGCAAGCAGATGCAGGAGGCGCTGCAGAGCATGCAGGCGAGGGTCGGCGTGCTCGACGCCAAGGTCGCGGACTTCCATGCCCACCAAGCCGCCCTGGACGCGATGTACCAGGAACTCACGCGCAATCGCGAGGACCGGGTGCTGGTAGATGCCGAGCAGACGCTGGCCCTTGCTGCGCAGCAGCTTCAGCTCGGTGGCAACGTCGAAGTGGCACTCACGGCGCTGCAGAATGCCGACACCCGCCTGCTGGCGTCGAACCGTCCCGAGTTCCTGCCGCTGCGCAAGGTGCTGGCGCGCGACATGGAACGGCTGCGAGCGGCATCGGTGGCCGATGTGCCCGGCATGGCGCTGCGTCTCGAATCGGTCATCGCGGCGGTCGATTCCATGCCCCTGGGCTACGAGGCGACGCCGCGTTCCGAGGAGGTGAGGACCGCGGCGGATGACGCGGTGTCCTTCTGGCAGAGGCTGGCGCACGAATTCTGGACCGAGTTGAGACAACTCGTGCGCATCGAGCGGCTGGATCGACAGACCGAGCCGGTCCTGCTGGCACCGGAGCACACTTTCTTTCTGCGCGAGAACCTGAAGCTGCGCTTGGTCAGCGCGCGCATGGCGTTGCTCGCGCGCGACGGCAAGAGCTTCCGTGAAGACGTCCGGCAGGCGCAGGTGTGGGTCGAGCGCTACTTCGACGCCCGCCACAGGCAGACCGCCACGGCGCTCGAAACGTTGCGCCAACTGGGGCGCGCCGAACTGACCGTCGAGCTGCCAACCATCAATGACAGCCTGGCGGCAGTGCGCAACACCAAGGTCGGTCGCGACAAGGGCGCCGCGGCGAACAGGTGAGCATGCGGGCGGTATTCTGGTTTCTTGTGCTGTTCGGCCTCGCGGTAGGGCTCGCCGTGGCCGCGCGCTACAACGAGGGCTACGCCCTGCTCGTGCTGCCGCCGTACCGCGTCCAGCTCTCGCTCAATCTTCTTATCGCCGCGCTGTTGGTGGCGTTCGTGCTGTTCTACATCCTGCTGCGGATGATTGGCCACACCCTGCGGCTACCTATGGCGGTGCACGCCTTTCGTGAGCGCAGGAAGCGCGACAAGGCGGCGCGCGCGCTGCGCGATGCCGTGCGCTTCCTGTTCGAGGGCCGCTATGGCCACGCGGTGGCATCGGCCACGCAGGCCCATGCCGGTGCCGAGGCGCCTGGGCTGGCGGCCCTGATCGCGGCGCGTGCGGCGCGCGCCATGCGCGATGACAAACAGGAACGGGAGTGGCTGGAGCGGGCCGCCGTCGAAGACAAGGATGTGCGCACGGCGCGGCTGATGACGGCGGCGGAGCTGCACTACGACGCGCGGCGCTTCGATCTGGCGCTGGACAGCCTCGAGCAGTTGCAGAAAGGCGGGCAACGGCATATCGCTGCCCTGCGCCTGGCGCTGCGCACCGGGCAGGCATTGGGCCGTTGGACGGAGGTGTTGCGGCTGGCGCGCCAGCTGGAGAAGCATCGCGCGCTGTCGCCCGAGGTTGCCGCGTCGCTGCGCTACCGTGCCCACCAGGAGAGCATTCGCAACCTGCGTGAGGATCCTGCGGGACTGCTCGCGTACTGGCGTCAGCAGCCCGAAGCTGAGCGGCGCGATGCGCGCCTTGCCGGTGCGGCGGCGCGGGCGCTGATCGCGGCCGGCGAGGCAGATGGGGCCCAGCGGATCATCGAGGAGCAACTCAAGGGCGAATGGAGCACGGAGTTGGCGCAGCTCTACGCCGAATGCCGCGGCGGTGATCTCCTTGGCCGGATCGCTCACGCCGAGGATTGGCTCAAGTCGCAGCCGCGCGACGCCGGGCTGCTGCTGGCGCTCGGCCGTCTGTGCCTGCAGCAGCAACTGTGGGGCAAGGCCCAGAGCTATCTGGAGGCTTCGATCGCCGTCGCGCCAAGCCGGACCGCCCATATCGAACTGGCCGAGTTGTTGGACCAACTCGGGCGCGGAGAGCAGGCCGACACGCATTACCGCGCCGCGGCGCGCATGGCGTGAGTCGCCACCGAGACTCGCGCAGCGCCTATACCCAGTCGCGGGCGACCAGGAACTCGGTGTAGAGCTTGTCCTCGGCGCTGCCCGGCTCCGGGCGCCAGTCGTAGCGCCACTTCACCACCGGCGGCAGGGACATGAGGATGGATTCGGTGCGTCCGCCCGACTGCAGACCGAACAGCGTGCCACGGTCGTACACGAGATTGAACTCGACGTAACGCCCGCGCCGATATGCCTGGAAGTCGCGCTCGCGCTCGCCGTAGGCGTGATCGCGCCGGCGTGCGGCGATGGGCAGGTAAGCGTCGAGGAAGTGATCGCCAACGCTGCGGGTCAAAGCGAAACAGCGCTCGAAGCCGTCCTCGTTGAGATCGTCGTAGAAGATGCCGCCGGCGCCCCGCGGCTCGTTGCGGTGCTTGAGGAAGAAGTAGCGGTCGCACCAATCCTTGTAGTGCTTGTGCACGTGCGGGCCGAAGGGGTCGAGCGCCGCCTTGCACGTGGCATGGAAATGGCGGACATCTTCCTCGAAAGCGTAGTAGGGCGTCAGATCCATTCCCCCACCGAACCACCATACGTCCGCGGCATCGGCCTTGCAGGCGACGAACAAGCGCACGTTCATATGCACCGTCGGGCAGTAGGGGTTGCGCGGATGCAGCACCAGCGACACGCCCAGCGCCTCGAAACTGCGACCGGCCAGATCCGGGCGCGCCGCGGTGGCGGATGGCGGCAGACTCTCGCCGAAAACATGGGAGAAGTTCACGCCGCCGCGTTCCAGGAAATCGCCGTCTTCGATCACGCAGGAGATACCGCCGCCGCCCGCGGCACGGTCCCATCGGTCGATGCGAAAAGCCTTGCCGTCAAAATTTTCCAGCGCCGCGACGATGCGCGACTGGATGTCGAGAAGATAGTGCTTTGCCGCGTTCGAGTCGGGTCGCATGGAGTTTCTCTACGGCCGGGCGCACCGGGCACGCTCGGCGTGTGTAACGACGATGGGGTCGTGCTGGGCCGCGCTAGAACTTCTTGTGTAGCGCGCGGTGGCCGATGTCGCGGCGGCATTGCATGCCGTCGAACTGGATTTGGTCGACCACCTCGTAGGCGCGCTTCTGGGCGATCTTCACCGTGTCACCCAACGCGGTAACGCACAGGACGCGGCCGCCGCTGGTAACGACCTTGTCATCATGCAACACCGTGCCGGCGTGGAAGACATGGAAGTCGGCATCCGCGTCCCGCTCCTTTGGCAGGCCATGGATGACATCACGTGTGCGCGGCGCATCGGGATAGCCGGCCGACGCCAGAACGACGCCGAGGGCGACGCGGCGATCCCATTCCGCCTCGACGTGCTCCAGCCTGCCCGACACCGCGGCGTCCAGCAGGTCGACCAGATCGCTCTTCAGCCGCAGCATGATCGGCTGCGTTTCCGGATCGCCCATGCGGCAGTTGTATTCGAGCACCTTGACGTTGCCGGCCTCGTCAATCATCAACCCGGCATAGAGGAAGCCGGTGTAAGGCATGCCCTCCTGGCTCATGCCGTGCAGCGTCGGCAGGATCACCTCGCGCATGACCCGAGCATGGATCGTAGGTGTCACGACGGGTGCCGGGGAATAGGCGCCCATGCCGCCGGTGTTGGGGCCCTGATCATCGTCTTTCAGGCGTTTGTGATCCTGGCTGGTGGCCAGTGCCAGGGCGTGGTTGCCATCGCACATGACGATGAAGCTCGCCTCCTCGCCGGCTAGACACTCCTCGATGACCACCCGCGCGCCCGCATCGCCCATCCTGTTGTCCACCAGCATGGCGTCGATCGCACGGTGCGCCTCCTCGGCCGTCGTCGCGACGACCACACCCTTGCCTGCGGCCAGCCCATCGGCCTTGACCACGATCGGTGCGCCGTGCGCATCGACGTAGGCATGTGCCTGGGCGGCGTCGGCGAACGTAGCGAACTTCGCGGTCGGGATGTGATGGCGCACCATGAACTGCTTGGCGAAGTCCTTGGAGCTCTCCAGTTGCGCCGCCGCTTTCGTGGGGCCGAAAATCTTCAGCTCCTTGGCGCGGAAGGCGTCCACCACGCCGGCGGCGAGCGGCGCCTCGGGCCCGACGACGGTCAATGTAATCTGCTCGCGTTGGGCGAAGGCGACGAGCGCGGCAATGGAATGCAGGGCGACGTTTTGCAGCCCCGGCTCGCGCGCGGTGCCGGCGTTTCCCGGCGCGACGAACACTCTCTGTACCTTGTCGCTTTGCGCCAATCGCCAGGCCAGGGCATGCTCGCGCCCGCCGGAGCCGATGACCAGTACTTTCATGTCATGTCACGTGCGTTTGTCGAGCGACAAGCATACCTCAAGGGGGCGTTGATTGCTCCGCATCGTCGGGCGCGGATCAATGCCGGAAGTGACGAAAACCGGTGAACACCATGGCGATTCCGTGTTCGTCGGCGGCCGCGATCACCTCGGCATCGCGCACGCTGCCGCCGGGCTGGATGACCGCGCGCGCGCCGGCCTTGGCAAGAACATCTAGCCCGTCGCGGAACGGGAAGAAGGCGTCCGATGCGACGACCGAGCCGTCGACGCGCAGGCCGGCGGCTTCTGCCTTGAGCACGGCGATGCGTGCGGAGTCGACGCGGCTCATCTGGCCGGCGCCGACGCCTATGGTTTGACGGTCGCGGCAATAGACGATGGCATTGGATTTGACGAACTTCGCCACGCGCCAGGCGAACAGCAGGTCGTCGAGTTCGGCGGGCGAGGGCTGACGTTTGGTCACGACTTTGAGATCGTCGGCCCGCACGAGCGCGGAATCGGCGCTTTGCATCAGCAGGCCGCCGCCGACCCGCTTCAGGTCGAACCCGGATGTCGAATGGCCGAGTGCCACCCGCAGCACACGCACGTTCTGTTTTGCCGCCAGAACCTGCCTGGCGTCCGCTGTCACCTCGGGCGCGATGACCACTTCGACGAACTGCTGCGTCACGGCCTCGGCCGCGGCGTGGTCGAGGGCGACGTTGAAGGCGATGATGCCGCCAAAGGCGGACGTCGGATCAGTGGCGAAGGCGCGTCGATAGGCCTCGACCGCGTTGGCGCCGAGCGCGACGCCGCAAGGATTGGCGTGCTTGACGATGACGCAGGCGGCGGATTCCCCCCGGTCAAAGCTCTTGACGCACTCCCATGCCGCATCGGCATCCGCGATGTTGTTGTAGGACAGTTCCTTGCCCTGCAGCTGGACATAGCTGCCGATGCCGCCGGCTGGGGCGTTGGGCTCACGATAGAAGGCCGCCTGCTGGTGCGGATTTTCGCCGTAGCGCAGGTCCTCCACCTTGTCGAAGGCGAACTGCAGGCACTGCGGGAAAGTACCGCGCCGGTTGCTGTCGTCGAGACCGGTGAGGTAGTTGGCGATCGCGCCATCGTAACGGGCGGTGTGCGTGAATGCCTTCTTCGCCAAGGCGAATCGCGTTGCCGCGCCCAGCTCGCCGGCGTTGGCGCGCAGCTCACTCAAAACTCTGTCATAGTCCGCCGGGTCAGTGATGACGCCCACCCCGGCGTGATTCTTCGCCGCCGCGCGTACCATGGTCGGGCCGCCGATATCGATGTTTTCGATCGCCTCGTCGAGCGTGCATTCCGGCCGCGCGATGGTCTGGGCAAACGGATAGAGGTTTACGACCACGAGATCAATGCGTGCAATGCCGGCCGCCTCGATCGCGGCGAGGTGATCGCGTGAATCCCGCCGGGCGAGGATGCCGCCATGAATTTTCGGGTGCAGGGTCTTTACCCGGCCGTCCAGCATTTCGGGGAAGCCGGAATACTCGGACACTTCGGTGACGGGCAGGCCGCTGTCTCGCAGCAGCTTGGCGCTGCCGCCGGTGGACAGCAGCTTGATGCCCATGGTGTGCAAGGCGCGGGCAAATTCGACGATGCCGGTCTTGTCGGAAACACTGATCAGGGCTTGCAGAATTTTCATGATGTTGCCAGGAGATGGTCGGTAGTGACGCGCATGAGGTACGGGCCGACTGCCCGTCGTCCGTCTCATGCACGCCTGCCGTAATTGTACGGCCTGCGGGTTGTGATAGGACGTCCTCGGAATGAGGCGTCAGAAATGCTGCGCCCCGCCCCGCCGGTGGAAATCGGCGTACTTCAAAGGAGATCGTACTCGGTGAGCTTGCGGCGCAGTGTGTTGCGATTGATGCCCAGCAGCTCTGCAGCGAGCGTCTGGTTGCCGTTGACCTGGCGCATCACCACTTCGAGCATCGGCCGCTCGACCTGGGTCAGCACCATGTCGTAAACGTCGTTCGGTCTTTCCCCGTCGAGATCGCGGAAATAGCGGTCCAGCGAGCGCCGGACACATTCAGATATGTCACTGCTGCGGCTCATGCGGCAAGTTCCTCCCAAGTGTCTTCGTAGCACAGGCGACTGCCGTGCTCGGCCAATCCGGAAAAGAAAGCGTCGACGGCAGCCAACTGCTCGTCGACGGACTGCAACCGGTTCATGGCGTGGCGGAAGTTTGCCGATCCCGCCAGTCCTCTCGTGTACCAGGAGATGTGCTTGCGCGCGACCTTCACACCTGTGTCTTCGCCATAAAAGGCGTAGAGATCGGCAAGGTGTTCGCGCAGTACCTGATGTATCTCGGCGACCAGCGGCGCGTGCAGCGTCTCGCCGGTACGCAGGAAGTGTTCGATCTCGCGAAAAATCCAGGGCCGACCCTGGGCCGCCCGGCCGATCATGACGCCGTCGGCCTTGGTGTAGTCGAGCACGAATTTGGCCTTCTGTGGTGTCGTGATGTCGCCGTTGGCAATGACGGGAATGCGCACCTGCGCCTTGACCGTCGCGATGGTGTCGTACTCGGCTTCACCGCGATACTGGCAGGCGCGCGTCCGTCCGTGAATGGCGATCAGCTTGATGCCGGCGTCCTCGGCGATGCGCGCTACCCGGGGCGCATTGCGGTTCTGCACATTCCAGCCAGTGCGGAATTTCAGCGTCACGGGCACGTCCACGGCCTTGACAACGGCATCGAGTATGCGCGCCACGAGCGGCTCGTCCTGAAGCAGGGCCGAACCGGCCATGACGTTGCAGACCTTCTTCGCCGGACAGCCCATGTTGATGTCGATGATCTGGGCACCTTCGTCCACGTTGTAGCGTGCGGCATCCGCCATCATCCTCGGGTCGGCCCCGGCGATCTGAACCGAGATTGGTTCGCACTCGCCTTCGTGATCGGCGCGGCGGCGCGTCTTGGCGCTACCGTAGAGAAGGGAATTCGACGTGACCATTTCCGACACCGCGAGCCCCGCGCCCATCTTCTTGCACAACTGGCGGAACGGTCGGTCGGTGACGCCCGCCATCGGTGCCACGAACAGGTTGTTCCTGAGGCTGAAACCAGCGAATTGCATCGTTGTTTCGCGGAGCGGGTAGTTGCCGGCGGGCGGCTATTCTAACGCTTTCCGCAGACCAGAAATGTAAATTTTCTGGTCCTGAAATGACGCCGCAATCAGGGCCACGCGCGTGCGCCGAAGATCATGCGCCGCACCAGAAAGTCGCGCGCCGGCGGCGCCAGATCGAGCATCAGCAGCCCCGTGCCGCGCGCGATGCGCAGCAGCAGATGATCGTTGCTGAAGATGCGTACGAGCGCGTCGGTGAAGCCGATGGCGCCGGCACGATCGAGACGGCGCTTGGCCGCATAACGTTGCAGCAGCGCAGCGTCGCCGGCGTCGGGCGCGGCAGAGCGCAGCATCTCTGCCAGTTCCCAGATATCGCGCAGCGCTAGGTTGAAACCCTGGCCGGCGACCGGGTGCAAGGTCTGGGCAGAATTGCCGAGCCACACCTGCCGCGCCGCAACAGGCCGGGCGCGATAGCGCAGCATGAGTGGAAAGGTCGATCGCGCCGTCGCACTGGTGAACTGCAATCGTCCCCCGAACTGATGCTGCAATCGGTCGAGAAAGGTGGCGTCGTCGACTTGCGCGAGCGCTGCCGCGGTGGTCTTGTCACAGGCAAAGACGAGCGCGTGGCGCTTGCCGTACGGCAGCAGTGCCAGCGGACCGCCCGGTGTGAAGCGTTCGAACGCCGTGCCGGCGATGTTTTCGCGCACGGTCACGGTGCTCAGCACGGCGTGCTGGCCGTAGTCCCGGGTTACGGTGTCCTTGTCGTTGCCCACGGCGCCCTCCGCGTAGGCGACGAGTCTGGCATGGACGACCTCGTCCCCGTCGGGTCCAGCAAGGCGCACCTGCGCGTCGTCTGCGTCGTCGGCAATGGCCGCAACGCGCGCACCGGAACGCCAGCGTATCCCCTGGTCGGTCATGGCTTCTTCGAGAGCGTGCGCAAGCCCCGCAGCGTCCTGCACGTAGCCCAGCGCCGGCAGATCGTAATCGCGGGCATGGATGAGCGTGCGGCCGAAGCCGCCGCGTTGCGAAACGTGAATGGTTTCGATCGGGGTCGGTTTCAGTCGCGGCCAGACGTGCAGCCGCTCCAGGATCTGGCGCGATCCGTGGGACAGGGCAAGGATGCGCGGATCGTTGCGCGGTGCTCCCGCGGGCCGTGCATCCACCAGCAGGAAGCGCCGCCCGGCACCATGCAGGGTCAATGCCAACGCCATTCCCGCCGGACCGGCGCCGACTATCAGCACATCAGCGTCGGACATCGCTGTGCTCGGCCATCACCTGCTCGATCTCGTCCATTTGCTTCGGCGCCGCCGCGGTCAGCATCTCGCAGCCGGTCGCCGTGACCAGCACGTCGTCCTCGATCCGTATGCCGATGTCCCTAAGGGGCCGTGGCACGTCTTCGGCGGCGCGGATGTAGCAGCCGGGCTCCACGGTCAGCACCATGCCTGGTTCGAGGTTGCGCCAGACACCCTCGCGCTTGTATTCGCCGGCATCGTGCACGTCCAGGCCAAGCCAGTGGCCGGTGCGGTGCATGTAGTAGCGTTTGTAGGCTTCCTTCTCCAGCGCCTCGTCGACGCTGCCGGCGAGCAGTTTCAGGTCGAGCATGCCCTGGACAAGTACACGCACTGCGGCGTCGTGGGGCGCATTCCAGGGGGCGCCAGGCTTGATCCGCTCGATGGCGGCGGCCTGGGCCGACAGCACGAGCTGGTAAACATCGCGCTGGGCAGGCGAGAATCTTCCGTTCACCGGGAAGGTGCGCGTAATGTCCGAGGCATAGCCGTCGAGCTCGCAACCGGCGTCGATCAACACCAGCTCGCCATCGGTCAGACGGCGATTGTTCTCGACATAGTGCAGGATACAGGCATTGGCGCCGCCAGCGACGATGGGCGAATAGGCCGGCCCGGCAGCCCCGCCGGCGCGGAACGCGTGCAACAACTGCGCTTCCACTTCATACTCGAAGCGGCCCGGAGCGGTGGCGGCCATTGCCCGACGATGCGCGTCGGTGGAAATGGCGGCGGCACGGCGCATGGTGGTGAGCTCCGTCTCGTCCTTGATCAGCCGCATTTCATCGATCAGGGCACGCACGTCCTGGATCGCCGCCGGCGCATACACGCCACTGCGAACATTGGCGCGCACGCCGTTGAGGGCGTCGAGCACGCGCGTGTCGAATGCGGCGTCGTAGCCGACGGAGTAGTACAGAACCGGCTGATTGGCGAGCAACTCCGGCAGCTTGTCCGGGAGAGCGGCGATGGAATGGGTCGCGTCGAAGCCGAAGACCTCGCGGGCGCGCTCCGGACCATAGCGGAAACCGTCCCAGGTCTCGCGCTCCTCGTCGCGGTCGCGGCAGAACAGGATGCTTTGCGGCGCGTGATTCGCATCATCGCCCGCAATCAGCACCAGCACGGCTTCCGGCTCGGGGAACCCGGTGAGGTAATAGAAGTAGCTGTCGAACCGGTATGCATAGTGGGTGTCGCGATTGCGCACCCGCTCGGGCGCGGTGGGGAGCACCGCGACACCGACTTGCATCCGGCTTAGCAGGCGGCTGCGGCGCGCGCGAAATGCGGAGGTGTCCACGCTGAACAGGAATAGGCGAGTGGGGCGAACGCTCGAATTATAGCCGCGGCGATGCCGACATTGCGGTCCGCGGCGGCGTCATGGCTGGAAACTTCGGCGCAGTGCGACGTCCAGCCGCGCCAGCCGCTCCGGTGTTCCCACGTCCTGCCATCGACCGCAATGCAACTCGCCGCAGACCTTCCTATCGGCCATCGCGGCGCGCAGCAGCGGCGCAAGCTTGGCCTTTTCGCCCGGCGCGATTCCGGCAAAAAGCTCCGGGCGATAGATGCCGATCCCGGAAAAGGTGAAGCGCGGTTCGCCGTCGCTCGCCACCTTGCCATCATGCAGACAGAAGTCCCCCGCGGCGTGATGAGGTGGATTGGGCACCAGCACGAGGTGCGCGAGATCGCCGGCCTGCGCCAGCGCCGCGCCGAGGGCGTGCGCGGAGCGCAGATCGTAGTCGCACCAGATGTCGCCATTGATCACGAGAAACGGGCCGCCCCCAAGCAACGGCAGCGCATGGGCGATGCCGCCGGCCGTCTCCAGTGCCACGCCTTCGCGCGAATAGCGGAGCCGGGCTGCGAAGCGCGTGCCATCGCCGAGAGCGCGCTCGATCATCTCGCCCAAGTGCGCATGATTGATGACGATATCGCCGAATCCCGATCGCACCAGGCGTTCGACGTGCCAGACGATGAGCGGTTTGCCGCCGGCCTCGAGCAAGGGCTTGGGTGTGTGGTCGGTAAGCGGCCGCATGCGTTCGCCGCGACCGGCGGCAAGAATCATGGCTTTCATCGCCGGCAAGTGAGAGGAGCCGTGCTCAGAACGTGTAGCCGACCTGGGGAGTGCGCTTCTCCAGGTCGTCGAACAGCCGCAGCAGTGGCGTCAATTCGCGATAGCGTCCTGCCACGCTGCGCACGTAGGCGACGAAGCGCGGCGTGTCGGCGAGATAGGCGGCCTTGCCATCGCGGTAGTTCAGACGCGCGAAGATGCCCAGCACCTTGAGGTGGCGCTGCAGGCCCATCCACTCGAAGTCGCGGTAGAAGGCGCTGAAATCCGCGTCCACCGGCAGCCCGGCGCGCTTGGCCTGTTCCCAATAGCGGATGACCCAGTCGAGCACACGCTCCTCGTCCCAGCTGATAAAGGCATCGCGGAACAGCGAGGCAAGATCGTAGCTGATCGGACCAATGACAGCGTCCTGGAAGTCGAGCACGCCGGGATTCGGCTCGCCGAGCATCAGGTTGCGCGGCATGTAATCGCGATGAACGAACACCGTCGGCTGGGCCAGGTTGCTACGCAGCACGGTGGTGACGGTGTCATCGAGCGCCTGTTGCTGCGCTGCGGTCAGGTTGACCTCCAGGTGGCGCGCCACGTACCACTCGGGGAAGAGGCTCGCCTCGCGTCGCAGCAGCGCCTCGTCGTAAGGCGGAAGCTCGCCCGGGCGGCTTGCCAGTTGCCATTTCAAGAGTGCTTCGACGGCATCGCGAAACAGGCCATCGGCATTATCCGCGTCGAGGACGTCGAGATAGGTGCGCGTGCCCAGATCGGTGAGCAGCAAAAATCCCTGTTCGAGATCCTGCGCCAGGACCTCGGGGGCGTTGAGGCCTGCGGCTCTGAGCAGGATTGCCACGTGGACGAACGGACGGCAGTCCTCGTGCGCCGGCGGTGCGTCCATGACGATATACGTGCGCGACGCGCCGCTCGGCTGCACGCGGAAGTAGCGGCGAAAGCTGGCATCGGCGGAGGCAGGTGCGATGGAGATGTCGCGTCCGGGAAACTCGGCCTGCAGCCAGCGCTGCAGCGATTCATGGCGCTCCATGGCGTACGATGGAAAAGTGGGAAGATGATAAACTCCGCATCTTATCATTGCGATCACCGCGCGCCTGGCTCACCAAGGCCATCGAGGGAGGCGCAGGGCGGTGCAAGAACAACCAGTCCGATCCATGTCCCAGCCATTGCGCGACCGGCTCATGCCGCTGGTGATTTGCTGCGCCTCCAGTGCCGCCCTGTGTGGTCACGCCGGCGCGGTTTCGGCGGCGGAAAGCTTGCCGCCCTTGCGCGTCGATCCGGCCCTGCTTGCGCCGGAAGGCTCGCCCGCCGCGCCGGCGACGAGGAGGGCGGAGACTCGCGCGGAGACGCAGCAGCCGGCGTCGCCGGCGGAAGCGGCGCCCGTAGGCGCCGGTGCGGCAGCCGATGTCCCACTGGAGAGGGCAAAGCCCAAGCCCTCGGCGGCGGAGAAACCGGCAGATGCGCGGTCCGCCGCGCCAGCGTCCGCCGGCAGTACCGCCCGCCCCGCCACCGCCGCGCCGGCAGCGCCCGGTGCGGGCGCCAGCGCCGAGGGCGGGACGGGCAGCGGTCTGGCCGCGCCGGCACCTGCCCGGCGCGGACCACCGTCCGGCCGCGAACGTGCGCAGGCCGATGTCATCGAGCCGCAGCGACCCGCGCCCAAGCGCGTTGAGCCCTCCTCGCCCGCGTCAGCACCCGACGCACGATCCCGCGGCGCCGACGTGCCTCTGTCGCTGCGTCCGGCGACGGGCCTGGCTCCGCCAGCACAGAAGGGCGACGAGGCCCGTCCGACCTTCGTTGCAGCGGACAAGATCACCGGCCAGACCGAGACGGAACTGGTGGCTGAGGGCAATGTCGAGTTGCGCCGCGCAGGCAGCACACTCAAGGCCGATCATCTGACCTACTGGCAGGATACCGACGAAGCGGAAGCGGTAGGCAATGTCCGGCTGACGCGCGATGGCGACGTGATGACCGGACCGAAATTGCGGCTGAAGATCGAGGACAACGTCGGTTACTTCGAGCAGCCGGAGTATTCTATCCGGCGCGCATCCCGGTCTGCAGCAGCGGCGCCGGGGACTACCGCGACGGTGAGCGGCCGGGCGGAGCGCATCGACCTTGAGGGAGAGAACCACTACCGGCTAAGCAATGCCACCTTCAGCTCGTGCGCGCCGGGCCGGGAGGACTGGTACGCCCAAGCGCGCGACATGCGTCTGGACTATGACCGGGAGATCGGCGAAGCCAGGAATGGCCGGCTCGTATTCCTGGGAGTGCCCTTGCTCTATTCGCCCTGGCTGGAATTCTCGCTCAACGACCAGCGCAAGTCGGGGCTGCTGCCGCCGACGCTGGGCAGCTCGAACAAGACGGGCGGCGAGCTGACCGTGCCTTGGTACTGGAACATCGCTCCCAACTACGACGCGACGATCGCGCCGAGGCTGATGACACGCCGAGGGCTGCAGCTCAACACGGAGTTCCGCTATCTGCAGCCGGCGTACAACGGCACGGCCCGTGTCGAGTACCTGCCCAAGGACCAGGTGCTGGACAAACGGCGCAGCGCCTATTCAATCGTGCACAACCATGTATTCGCCACGGGGTTTACCGGGCTGTTGAATGTCAATGGAGTGTCCGATGACACCTACTTCACCGATCTCGGCACGCGTGTAGCGACCACTGCGCAGACCTATCTGCTGCGGCAGGGCTCGCTGTCATACAGTTCTGGCTGGTGGGGCGCCGCTGCGTCGGTGTTGCGCTACCAGACACTGCAGGATCCGGTGCTACCGGCAGTCGCTGTCCCCTATGATCGGCTGCCCCATCTCGGGCTGGTTGCGAATCGACCAGAGTTCTACGGCGGTTCCGCGTTCGCGTTCAACGGCGAGTACGTGGACTTTCACCATCCGACATTCGTGCTCGGCAAGCGTACCACGGTCTATCCGCAGCTTTCGCTGCCACTGGTTACGCCAGCGTTCTACCTCACGCCCAAGGTCGGCTATCACGTGACGCGCTACGCCCTCGACCGGCAGGCCGCCGGAATTCCCGATGGCATCACGCGCAAGGTGCCCATCATGAGCGTGGACAGCGGCGTCGTGTTTGAGCGCGACACAAGCTGGGGCGGCCGGAATTTCGTTCAGACCCTGGAGCCGCGCGTCTACTATCTGCGTGTGCCGCTGCGCGACCAGAGCCAGATCCCGGTTTTTGACACGGGTCTGGCCGACTTCAATTTCGCCCAGATCTTCTCGGAGAACATATTCGTCGGTGGCGACCGCATCGCCGATGCCAACCAGATTACCGGTGCGGTCATCTCGCGCATCATCGATCCCGCAACCGGCGAGGAATTGCTGCGTGCGGCCCTCGGGCAGCGGTGGTACTTCCGCGATCAGACCGTCACCATTCCCGGCGTGGCGCCGCGCATCGGCCGGACCGCGGATGTGCTGGCGGCCCTGTCCGGTCAGATTCTGCCCAAAACCTACCTTGATGCGGGCTGGCAGTACAATCCCCGCGACGAGCGCACAGAGCGCGTTTCACTGGGTGGGCGCTACCAGCCGGAGACGGGCAAGGTGCTCAACGCTGGCTATCGCTTCACGCGCAACGTCGTGCGCGATGTCGACGTGTCGGGGCAATGGCCGCTGTGGGGCAAATGGTATGGCGTCGGCCGCTACAATTATTCCCTGCGCGACAAACGGCTGGTCGAGGGAATCGCCGGACTCGAATACGACGGTGGTTGCTGGCTAGGGCGTCTGGTCATGCACCGCTTTGCCACGGCGACGCAAACGACCAATACCGCCTTTTTCGTGCAGATCGAGTTGAACGGATTCTCGCGCATAGGCTCCAATCCGCTGGATATCCTCAAGCGTGGCATCAGTGGTTACGGTAGGATCAGTCAGCCGGCCGCCGATCCGGTATTCGGCGCCGATTGACTTCGTTTGCGTGCGCGTTGGTCGTCGTTCCAATTGCTCAGTATCTCCGGGGTTCGCTATGAAGTGGTCGTTGGTTGGAATGTCATGGGTTGTGGCGGCAGTCTGCCTGATGGCGCCCTTGCCGGCCGCCGCCCAGGCGAGAAGTGCGCAGCCCGTGGAGGTGGATCGCATCGTTGCCGTCGTCAATGATGAGGTCATCACGTTGCGAGAATTGCGGCTGCGCCTGGCGCAAATCGAACAGCAGCTGAAAAAGCAGAAGACGCCCTTGCCTCCCTCCGACGTACTCGCGCGGCAGGTGCTGGAGCGAATCATCGTCGACAAGGTTCAGCTCCAGTTCGCGCGGGAGAACTCGGTACGGGTGGAGGATACGCAGCTCGAGCGCGCTCTCGCCCGCGTAGCCGAAAACAACCGCATGAGCCTGGCTGACTTTCGCAAGGCGCTCGAGCGCGACGGCGTATCTTGGGCGGGCTTTCGCGAAGACATCCGCAATGAGATCACCGTCGCCCGCCTGCGCGAGCGCGAGGTGGACAGCCGCATCGCGGTGTCGGAAGGCGAGATCGACAACTACCTCGCCAATCCTGCGGCCGCGGCCCAGGCCACCGAAGAGTTTCTGGTGCAACATATTCTGGTACGCATACCCGAGCAGGCACGCCCCGACCAACTGCAGCAGCTGCGCGCGCGCGCCGAGGAGGCGCTGGCGCAATTGAAGCGTGGCGCCGATTTCGGCCAGGTTGCCGCGAGCTATTCCGAGGCGCCCGATGCGCTCACCGGCGGCTCGCTGGGCTGGCGCACGGCGGAGCGTTTGCCGGCGCTGTTTGCCGATGCGCTGGCGAATATGAGGCCGGGCGAATTGAGCGACGTTCTGCGCAGTCCGGGCGGACTGCATGTGCTCAAGCTCGCCGACCGTCGCGGCGGCATTGGCGCCGGTCAGCGGCTGCAGCAGACCCGCGCGCGACACATCCTGATTAAGATCAGCGAACTGGTTTCCGAGAGCGAGGCGAAGCACAAGCTGGTCGTGCTCAGGGAACGTTTGGATAACAAGGCGGACTTTGCGGAGTTGGCCAAGCTGCATTCAAACGACCTTTCGGCGTCGAAGGGCGGAGATCTCGGTTGGCTTTATCCTGGTGATACGGTGCCGGAGTTCGAGCGCGCCATGGATGGGCTGAAGGTTGGCGAAACGAGCGAACCGGTGCGCTCTCCATTTGGCTGGCATCTGATCCAGGTGCTGGAGCGCCGCGTCGAGGACGTTTCCCAGGAGCGCCAGCGCCAGCTCGCTCGCCAGGCGCTGCGCGAGCGCAAGTCCGACGAGGCCTACGAAGACTGGCTGCGGCAGCTGCGAGACCGTGCCTATGTCGAGTACCGGATCGAGGATCGTTAATAGAGCCTGGTGTGCAGACCGGGCTTCCGCTACATCGCGGGATCGCCTCAAGGAACGATAGCAAGCAATGATCGAATCCGTGTCTGGCCACCGCGCCCGCGCGGGCGCACTCACTATCGCAATCACCAGCGGCGAACCCGCCGGCGTCGGGCCGGATCTTTGCGCACAGCTCGCGGACCTGCGGCAATGGCCGGCGCGCCTGATCGTCCTCGGCGACCGCACCTTGCTCGCCGCCCGGGCGCAGTCGCTCGGCAAGGATATCGTGCTGCACGATTACGATGCCGCCGTTGGCCGGGAGGACCCGCCGAAGGGTGGTGTGGAGCTTCTGCATCTGCCGCTCGCCGTGCCGAGCGCGCCTGGGCGGCTCAATACCGGCAACGCCGGCTACGTGCTGCGACTTCTCGACCGCGCCATCGCCGGTTGCCTGAACGGCGAGTTCGACGCAATGGTCACGGCGCCGGTGCACAAGGGCATCATCAATGACGCCGGAATCGCCTTCACCGGCCATACCGAGTACCTCGCCGAGAAGACCGGCACATCCCACGTCGTCATGCTGCTGGCCGCGCCCACCAGTGCCAGCTGGCTGCGGGTGGCGCTGGCTACGACCCATCTGCCGCTCAAGGACGTTTCGGCCGCGCTTACGCGCCGGAGTCTCGAATCGACATTGCGCGTGCTTGTCGGCGATCTGCGGCGGCGCTTCGGTATCGCTTCGCCGCGGGTGCTCGTGGCCGGGCTCAACCCCCATGCCGGCGAGGGCGGCCATCTCGGACGCGAGGAGATCGAGGTAATCACGCCGGTAATCGAAGCGCTGCGCCACGAAGGACTGGAACTGATCGGGCCATTGCCAGCGGACACGATGTTCACCCCGGCGCAACTGGCACGCGGCGACTGCGTGCTGGCGATGTTCCATGACCAAGGTCTGCCGGTGCTCAAGTACGCCGGCTTCAGCGAGGGCGTGAACATCACGCTCGGCCTGCCCATCATCCGCACGTCGGTCGACCACGGCACGGCACTGGATCTTGCGGGCAGCGGCCGGGCCGATCCCGGCAGTCTTATCGCCGCGGTGGATGCGGCCATCGACATGGCTCAACGTGAGCGTGCCGGCGGTCGATGAAGCATGTCGCGCGCAAGCGCTTCGGGCAGAACTTCCTGACCGACCAAGCGGTGATTGCGGCCATTCTTGCCGCAGTCGCCCCGCGAGCCGATGACGATCTGGTCGAGATCGGTCCGGGGCTGGGCGCGCTGACTGTTCCGCTGCTCGAACGACTGCCCCGCCTGCACGTGGTAGAAATCGATCGCAACATCGTTGCCCGGTTGCGGCGGCGATTTGCCGAAGCCCGGCTCGTCATTCACGAGGGCGATGCGCTTGAGTTCGACTTTGGCACGCTGGGCCGGGATCTGCGCATTGTCGGCAACCTGCCCTACAACATCTCGACGCCGCTGTTGTTTCATCTCGCGCGCCATTCCGCGCAGGTGCGCGACATGCACTTCATGCTGCAGAAGGAAGTCGTCGAACGCATGGTGGCGGAACCGGGCGGAGCCGAGTACGGGCGGCTGTCCGTCATGTTGCAGTACCGCTTCGACATGGTGTTGCTGTTCGTCGTTCCGGCCGAGGCGTTCGAGCCGCGTCCGAAGGTAGAATCGGCGTTCGTACGCTTGGTGCCGCGGCCGGCGGCGCAGCGCACGGCCATCGACGACGCAACGTTGGCGCAGGTCGTGGCTGCCGCCTTCGGCCAGCGGCGCAAGATGCTGCGCAACGCGCTGCGCACGCTACTCACGGATGCCGAGTTCGATGAACTAGGCATTGCACCGACGCTGCGCGCCGAAGATGTTGCGGTGGCCGACTACGTGCGCATAGCCAACCAGCTGTCGCGCCGCCGCAGCGCACTCAGCGCCTGAGCATGCCCTGCATCTCAATGAAGGCGACGATCTGATCGAGCCCCTCGCCAATCTTGAGATTGCTGAACACGAACGGCCGCTCGCCGCGCATCTTGCGTGCGTCGCGCGCCATCACTTCCAGCGAGGCGCCGACCAACGGTGCGAGATCGATCTTGTTGATGACGAGCAGATCCGACTTGGTAATGCCCGGTCCACCCTTGCGGGGGATCTTGTCGCCGGCGGCGACGTCTATGACGTACAGCGTCAGGTCCGACAGCTCCGGGCTGAAGGTGGCAGCGAGATTGTCGCCGCCGCTTTCGATGAAAATGACGTCCAGATCAGGAAAGGCACGATTCAGCCGCGCCACCGCTTCGAGGTTGATCGAGGCGTCCTCGCGGATCGCGGTATGCGGACAACCGCCGGTCTCGACGCCGATAATGCGCTCCGGGGTCAAGGCCTCGTTGCGCACGAGAAACTGCGCGTCCTCCTCCGTGTAAATGTCGTTCGTGACCACGCCCAGGTGATAGCGCTGGCGCAGGCGGCGGCACAGGGCAAGGGTGAGCGCCGTTTTTCCTGATCCGACCGGGCCGCCGATGCCGACGCGCAGTGGTTGGTTGCTCATCGTTCAATCCAGATTTCGTCATCGATCACTAAGGTGCACAGACACAGAGCACTACACTGAGCGCGCCGGTCGTTCTGGCGATATTTGCTCTGATCGGCCCGCACGCCGTTCATGATCGGAACAACCGGCTGTATTGTGTCTCGTGGCGGCTGCTGGCGATGGCGGCGCCGGGCGCGAAGTTGCTCAGCCGCTCTTCCGACATCGCCAATGCGTTGGCGACGATCGGGGGCAACTCGCTGCCGAGGTGCAGCAGCATGCGCTGCCCGGCCGCCTGGCCGAGCGGAACTGCCTTGAGCGCTGCCATCACTTGATTTTCGCACCAGGCCCACAGATACGCCGTCAGTGCCTGCTCGGAGTCGATATTCCAGGCGGCGGCCGCGCAGCTCCACACCGTCGGGAACGCCGGCTCGTCGATGTCGTCGAGCATCGTCTTTGGCGCGATCGGAAACTCGTCCAGCTCGCCGAGCAGTCGCGCTAGTGAGTAACCCATCTGCGAAGTCTCGGCGCGCAGCTCTGCCGTTTCGCGGCTGGCGAGGAAGTGCGCATTCAAGTCGGCGAGCGTCGCGCCGTCGGCGGCCCGCCACGCATTCAGCATGCGGGTGAGCATCGGCCCCTCGAAACTGCCGACGACGAAGCGCAGCGCATCGCAAATCCAGCGCGCGGCGCTTGCCGCGTCGCTTACCGTCCCGGCTTCGATTGCCCACTCCAGGCCCTGAGAATAGCTGTAGGCGCCGACAGGCAGGGCGGGGCTGGTCAGTTGCAGCAACCGGGTCAGGGATGCCGTGCTCATCGCCGCACGCCGTACTCGTGGATCCGGGCCGCGGGGCTGGCCGCGGCGTCACCATGACGATGTCCCGCAGCATAGGCGCCAGACTCGGGCTCGAAGGGTGCCGTGACGGTCACGACGTCTGCCGCCAGTCCTTGCAGCATGTCACCCAACACGGGGTCGGCCTCGAAGCGCAGCCAGCCTCCCCCGTCCGGCGCCACACCAAGTTGCACCGCCACGTGACGATTGCCCATGTGAAAGGCGGCGCGCGCCAGGGCAGCGGGCGAATCGAACCGCGCCTCCATCAGGTCTTCCGGGGCGGCGACTACCTCGACGATGCGGCCGTCGCTGCCTTGCAGCCTGTCGCCACCGCGCAGCACGGTGCCGCGTTCGAGGAACAAACCGGCCTCCTCGCCCGAGTCAAGTCGCGCGCGCAGCCGGCTCTTGCAGCGGAACTCGAATGGCAGAACCAGCCGCTCCGTGGGTTCGGCATCGGCCGGCGCACGCTGTTCGATCAGCAGCATGCGCCTGTCGCCATCGCCGCTCGGCTCGACGGCAGCATATCGTGCGCCCCCAGCCGTCTCACGATCAGAAGAGAAAGTAGCGCTGTGCCATCGGCAGTACGGTCGCCGGTTCGCAGGCGAGCAACTCGCCGTCGGCGCGCACTTCGTAGGTTTCCGGATCGACCGTGATCGTCGGCTGGTAGTCGTTGTGACGCATGTCCTGTTTGCCGATCTTACGGGTGTTGCGCACCGCTTCAAGCGGTTTGGACAAGTTCAGCGCGGCGACGGCAGGGTTTTCCAGTGCCGCCCGGGACACGAAAGTCAGTGACGTTCGCAAGGCGCCGCCGAAGGCGCCGAACATCGGGCGAAAGTGCACCGGCTGCGGGGTCGGGATCGACGCGTTGGGATCGCCCATGGCTGCTGCCGCGATCATGCCGCCCTTGACGATGAGGGATGGCTTGACGCCGAAGAACGCCGGCTTCCACAGCACGAGATCGGCGAGTTTGCCGACCTCGACCGAACCCACGACATGGGCGATGCCGTGGGTGATCGCCGGGTTGATGGTGTACTTGGCGACATAGCGCTTGACGCGGGCGTTGTCGTGTTGCTTTGGGTCGCCTTTTAGCGCGCCCCGCTGCTGCTTCATCTTGTGCGCCGTTTGCCAGCAGCGGGTGATGACTTCGCCTACCCGCCCCATGGCCTGGGAGTCGCTGGAGAACATGCTGAACGCCCCGAGGTCGTGCAGGATATCCTCGGCCGCGATGGTTTCGCGGCGGATGCGTGACTCGGCGAATGCCACGTCCTCGGCGATGGCGCTGTCCAGATGGTGACAGACCATGAGCATGTCCAGGTGCTCGTCGATGGTGTTCACCGTATAGGGCCGCGTCGGGTTGGTGGAGGAGGGCAGCACGTTGGCTTCGCCGCACACCTTGATGATGTCTGGCGCATGGCCGCCGCCGGCACCCTCGGTGTGGAAGGTGTGGATGGTCCGTCCCTTGAACGCCTTGACGGTGGTCTCGACAAAACCCGATTCGTTCAAGGTGTCGGTATGGATCGCCACCTGCACGTCCATCTCGTCGGCGACCGACAGGCAATTGTCGATGGCCGCCGGGGTCGTGCCCCAGTCCTCGTGCAGCTTGAGACCGATGGCACCGGCGCGCACTTGCTCGCGCAGCGGTTCCCGCAGACTGGCGTTGCCCTTGCCGAGGAAACCCAGATTCATGGGAAAGGCGTCGGCCGCCGCGAGCATGGAGGCGATGTGCCACGGCCCCGGCGTGCAGGTGGTGGCGAAGGTGCCGGTGGCGGGGCCGGTGCCGCCGCCGATCATGGTGGTGATTCCGGACATGAGCGCCTCTTCGATCTGCTGCGGACAGATGAAGTGGATATGCGTGTCGATGCCGCCGGCCGTGACGATGGCGCCCTCGCCGGCGATGATCTCGGTGCCGGCGCCGATGGCGATGGTGACACCGGGCTGTATGTCTGGGTTGCCGGCCTTGCCGATGCTGCTTATGCAGCCGTTCTTGATGCCGATATCGGCCTTGACGATGCCCCAGTGGTCGACGATCACGGCGTTGGTGATCACCGTGTCCGCCACCTCGCCACTGGTGCGCTGACTTTGGCCCATGCCATCGCGTATCACCTTGCCGCCGCCGAATTTCACTTCCTCGCCGTAAGTCGTGTGGTCCCGCTCTACCTCGATCCACAGATCGGTGTCCGCCAGACGCACGCGGTCACCGATCGTCGGCCCGAACATCTCGGCGTAGGCACGGCGGGAAATCTTGAGCGTCATTTGAGCCTCCCCATCACCTTGCCGGCGAAGCCGTAGACCGCGCGCGTGCCGGCCAGCGCCACCAGCTCGACGGTGCGCGATTGCCCGGGCTCGAAGCGCACCGCAGTGCCGGCGGGAATGTTGAGCCGATAGCCGTAGGCCTTGTCGCGCTCGAACGCGAGCGCCTCGTTGGTCTCGAAGAAGTGGTAGTGCGAGCCGACCTGGATCGGCCGGTCGCCGGTGTTGGCGACGGTCACGGTAACCGTCGGACGGCCGACGTTCAACTCGATTTCACCTTTGGCGGTTGCGATTTCTCCGGGGATCACGAACTTGCTCCTCACGCCGCTCACACAATTGGGTTATGCACCGTGACCAGCTTGGTGCCGTCGGGAAAAGTGGCTTCGACCTGGATCTCCGGAATCATCTCCGGCACGCCGTCCATGACGTCGTCTCGACCGAGCAGGGTCGCACCCCAGCCCATCAGCTCGGCGACGCTCCTGCCGTCGCGGGCGCCTTCCATGATGGCGGCGCTGATGAAGGCGACGGCTTCCGGGTAGTTCAGTTTCAGTCCGCGCGCCTTGCGCCGTTCGGCCAGCAGGGCAGCAGTGAAGACGAGCAGCTTGTCCTTCTCTCGCGGGGTCAGTTCCATGGGCGCTCCGTCGTTGCGTGCTCAGGTGCTCCAGATACGCGGCGGACAGGCTTCGCGCCCAAGCAGTACGGGACGCAACAGCCGCCACAGTTGCGTGAAGAAAGCGTAACCTCGCTCGACGCTGTCACCGAGGTAACGAGCCAGGAGCAGGCGCGGCAGGACCGTGACTCCTGCAGTTCTGGCCGGTGCCTCGTTCGCGGCGCAATCGCGCGCTTGCATCAGCAAAGCCGGGGCGATGTCCCGGCCGGCTGCGAGCAGGGTGCCGGCGATGGCATGGCCGGCAAATCCCACCGGCGAATCGAGTAGGGGCGAACCGCCGTCGACGAAACCGCGCTCCAGCCAAAGCGGCCGACCATCGATGGCAATCCGTGTCGCGAGCTGCAACCGGCCGCGGCAAAATCGCTCGCCAGCGGCGCTGCGGCCAAGGCAGAGCATTTCCCAGCCGACGAAGCAGGCATCGGCGGCCAGGCTCACTTCGGTTGTCATCTCCGCCCGGGCGCCATCGAAGACGATCGTCTCCCGCGGCAACCACTCCAGGGCCGCGCCGCCGCCGACGCTGATGTGCAGATGCTGCGACGCCGGCAGGTGCTTGCTGCGGTACCACTTGGCTGCGCCGGGGGTCGTGAGCAGCACCCGCGCGCCGGGCTGCGCCTCGGCGCTGATGACCAGGTGATCACCGCCGGCAATTCCACCCGGCGGGTGCAGCACAATGCCGTGGCAGACGTCCGCGCCTTCTGGGTAGAGCGGTTTCTGGAACGCCAGTGGGCCGCGATGGTGCCGCGCGGCGAGAACGGTGCCGGCACCGCGGCAAGCAAAGCGAAGCATGAGTTCGGCACGCCATTCGCAGGACTGCAGCGGCTCGGAGACGACCATGCGCGCGATTATACGGCGAGCCTGCGACGCACGTCGTCCTTCTCCATGTCGGCGCCGGCGCCGCGCAGGATGATCTCGCCGCGCTCCATGACCAAGTAGTGGTCCGCCAGCGAGCGCGCGAAATCGTAGTACTGCTCGACCAGCAGGATCGCCATCTCGCCCGTCGCCGCGAGCGCGCGGATGGCCCGCTCGATGTCCTTGATGATAGACGGCTGTATCCCCTCCGTCGGCTCGTCGAGGATGAGCAGTTTCGGTCCCATTGCCAGGGCGCGACCGATGGCGAGTTGCTGCTGCTGTCCGCCGGAGAGATCGCCGCCACGCCGGCGCAGCATCGTCTTGAGCACCGGGAACATGTCGAATATGCGCGGCGGGATCGCAGCGCCGTTGGCCTTCGTGGCGAGCCCCATGCGCAGGTTCTCTTCAACCGTCAGCCGGGGAAATATCTCTCGCCCCTGCGGCACGTAGCCGATTCCCTGCGCGGCGCGGGCGTGGGAAGGCTGGCGCGTGATGTCCCGGCCGTCGAAACGGATGCTGCCCGAGGCCGCCGGGACGAGCCCCATCAGGCACTTGAGCAGTGTCGTCTTGCCGACGCCATTGCGCCCGAGCAGCGCGGTGACGGCGCCTGGGGGCGCCTCGAAACCGACATTGCGCAGGATATGGCTGCCGCCGTAGTACTGGTTCAGGTTTTCGACGCTGAGCATCTTTGTTGCCCTATCGCCCGAGATACACCTCGATCACCCGTGCGTCATTCTGAATGGCATCCAGGTTGCCCTCGGCCAGCACGGTGCCCTCGTGTAGCACCGTGACCTTGCCACCGAGCTGCTTGATGAACGCCATGTCGTGCTCCACCACCACGAGGGAGTGTTTGCCGGACAGGGATTTGAACAACTCTCCGGTGCGCTCCGTCTCCTCGTCCGTCATGCCGGCGACCGGCTCGTCGAGCAGCAACAGCTTCGGCTCCTGCATGAGCAGCATGCCGATCTCCAGCCATTGCTTCTGGCCGTGCGAGAGCAGGCCCGCCTGGCGATCGGCATGGGCGTCAAGGCAGATGAGGCACAGGGTCTCGGCGATGCGGTCCCGGATCTCGTCGGACACGGAAGCGAGGAGGCTGCTGCGCACGCGTTTGTCGGCCTTCATCGCCAGCTCAAGATTCTCGAACACCGTGTGGTTCTCGAAGATGGTCGGCTTCTGGAACTTGCGTCCGATCCCGGCATGGGCGATCTGCGGCTCGGTCATGCGGGTGAGGTCCATAGTCTGGCCGAAGTGGGCGGTGCCGGAGTCCGGGCGCGTTTTGCCCGTGATGACGTCCATCATGGTCGTCTTGCCGGCGCCGTTCGGCCCGATGATGCAGCGCAGTTCGCCGGCGTCAACGGTGAGCGAGAGCTTGTTGAGCGCCTTGAAGCCATCGAAGCTGACGGTGATGTCATCCAAATAGAGGATGACGCCATGGGTGAGATCGAGCTGGCCGCGTTTAATCACATGGGCCAATCCGGCGCGGATCACCTGCTCCTGCTCGAGCTCGGGATCGCGCCGCGGCATGACCAGCCCGGGTGGCGCAACGTGCAATGGCTTGATGAGGAAGTCGCGGATCATGGTGCCGTATCCGGAACTGCCTTCGGAGGAGCCTCGTCGACCTGACGGCCTGCTGCCGACACTCGCGTGCGCAGTCGCTGCCACAGTCCGACCAGCCCTTCCGGAAGAAACAGGGTAACGACAATAAACAAGGCGCCGAGAAAGAACAGCCAGTACTCCGGAAACGCGACGGTGAAGAAGCTCTTGGCCAAATTCACGACCGCGGCGCCGACAACGGCGCCGATCAGCGTTCCCCGCCCGCCCACGGCGACCCAGATGGCGATCTCGATGGAATTGGCGGGCGACATCTCGGACGGGTTGATGATGCCCACCTGCGGAACATACAGAGCACCGGCGACCGCGCACAGCAGCGCCGACAGCGTCCACACGAACAACTTGTAGCCAAGCGGGTTGTAGCCGAGAAACATGACGCGTGACTCAGCATCGCGGATCGCGGTCAGGACGCGCCCGAACTTGGAGACAACCAGGGAGCGGGCCAGTATCAGCGTTCCCAGCAGCACGCCGGCGGTGAGCGCGAAGAGCGCCACGCGGGTCTCCGGTGCCGTGATCGGATAGCCGAGGACGCGCTTGAAGTCGGTGAAGCCATTGTTGCCGCCGAAGCCGGTTTCGTTGCGGAAAAACAATAGCATGAAGGCGAAGGTCATCGCCTGGGTGATGATTGAAAAGTACACGCCCTTGATGCGCGAGCGGAAGGCGAAGTAACCGAAGACGAAGGCGAGCAGCGCCGGTACCAGCAGGACGAGCAGCAGGGCGTAGGCAAAGTGCTCGGTGCCCTGCCAGTACCAGGGCAGGGCCTTCCAGTCGAGGAAGACCATGAAGTCGGGCAGGTCACTTTGATAGACGCCGTCGCGGCCGATGGCGCGCATCAGGTACATCCCGAATGCGTAGCCGCCAAGGGCGAAGAACAGTCCGTGACCCAGCGACAGGATGCCGCCATAGCCCCAGATGAGGTCCATGGCCACGGCGACGATCGCATAGCACATGATCTTTCCTGCCAGGGTGATGACGAAGGAGGAAACATGCAGCGGGTGGGCGGCCGGCAACAGCAGGTGCAGCAGCGGCAGGACCACCATGGTCAGCAGCGCGAAGCCGCCCAGCGTGATCCAGCCGCGCGGCCCGTACAACGTCAGCAAGCGGACGGTAAGCGGGATGCGCATGTCAGCAATTCTCCACCGCAGGACGCAGAGGGGAACGGCGATGCACAACACGTCGTTCCTCTGTGTCCTCGGCGTCCTCTGTGGTAAATGATCGTCTTCATGGTTCGACAAACCGACCCTTGATGGCGAACAACCCCTGGGGCCGTTTCTGGATGAAGATGATGATGAACACCAGGACGACGATCTTGGCGATGACGGCGCCGGCCCATCCTTCCAGGAACTTGCCTGCCACGCCCAGGCCGAGTGCCGCCCACACCGCGCCCGCGAGCTGACCGACGCCGCCGAGCACGACGACCATGAACGAATCGACGATGTAGCCTTGACCCATGTCGGGGCCGACATTGGCGATCTGGGAAAGCGCACAGCCGCCCAGCCCCGCAATGCCGGCGCCGAGACCGAATGCCAGCGTGTCCACCCGGCCGGTGGGAACGCCGACGCAGCCGGCCATGCCGCGATTCTGAGTCACGGCACGCACGAACAGGCCCAGGCGCGTCATGTTCAGCAGCGCCCAAACCAACAGGAGCACAGAGACGGCAAAGCCGATGATGACGATGCGATTCCAGGGCAGTACGACGTTGCTCATCAGCGCTACGCCGCCCGACATCCAGCTTGGGTTCGCCACCTCGACGTTCTGCGCGCCGAACACCATGCGCGCGGCCTGGATCAGCATCAGCGACAGACCCCACGTGGCGAGGAGGGTTTCCAGGGGACGTCCATACAAAAACCGGATGACCGTGCGCTCCATTGCCATACCGACCAGGGCAGCGCTGGCAAACGCCACAGGAATGGCCGCAACGACATACCAGTCGAGCGCCGTCGGGAAATAGGACCGGAACGCTGCCTGCACGGCAAAGGTTGCGTAGGCGCCTATCATGAGCAGCTCGCCGTGAGCCATGTTGATGACGCCCATCACGCCGTAGGTGATGGCCAATCCGAGCGCGGCCAGCAGGAGGATGCTGCCGAGGCTGATACCTGAGAATACGCGACCGATGTTTTCGGCTCTGGCGAGCCGCGACTCCACTGCCTTGAGCGATGCTGCGGCCGCGCGACGCACACTGACGTCACCCTCGACGTGCTTGCCGTCCTTCTTTTCGAGCAGGGCGGCAAGCTGCGTTCTGGTGTTCGGATTGCCGCTCTGTGCGAGCGTCTTCACCGCGGCTAGCCGTGACCCGGGGTCGCCGCTGGCGAGGTTGGCTTGCGCCTGTGCCAGCAGCAGAAGCTGGCGAATCTCCTCGTCCTGTTCTTTCTCCAGCGCCTTGGCCAGCAGCGGCAGGGTATCGGCGTCGGCGCTTGCCTGTAGTTCGTTGGCGGCGGCTAGGCGCGTGGCGCGCTCGGGCGCAAACAGTTTCAAGCTGGCGAGCGCGGCGCCCAGTGCGCGCCGCACGCGGTTGTTTATGCTGATCGACTCGCTCGCCTCGGGTGCCGGCGTGATCTCTGCGCCCGTTGCCGCGTCGATGGCTTTGCCGTCTTGCAGGAAGAATACGTGCTCCTTCGCACTGAGCAGTGCATCGCCGTTCAGCGCGCTCAGTACGTTGAGCGCGGCAGGAGCGTCGGCCGCCTCGGCGAGTCGGTCGATCGCCGCGATCTTCTCGTCGGAGTCCTCGTGCGCGAGTTGGCTGACCAGCTGCGGGTCGAGCCCCGCGAACGCAGGTGAAGCTCCGATCGCGAGTGACAAGATGAACGCGCGCAATGTCGTTGGCATGGTGGTGGCCGCCGTGGGGATGGATGTTGGAATTGTGTCAGGCGACAGTGTCGCTTTCCAGACGGGACGGCGCGCCGCCGTCTGAAACGCGCCCCGGGGACGGGCCCCGGGGACAGGATGCCGCTCAGAGGTTCTGCTTGCCTTCGTTGCCGGGAATGAACGGGCTCCACGGCTGAGCGCGGATCGGCTCCTTGGTCTTCCACACGACACTGAACTGTCCGTCGGCCTTGATCTCGCCGATGTACACCGGTTTGTGCAGGTGGTGGTTGGTTTTGTCCATGGTGAGCGTGAAGCCGGACGGGGACTTGAAGGTCTGGCCGGAAACCGCGGCGATGACCTTGTCCACATCCGTCGTTTTGGCTTTCTCCACCGCCTGTTTCCACATGTAGATGCCGACGTAGGTCGCTTCCATCGGATCGTTGGTAACGACCTTCTCGGCGTTGGGCAGCTTCTGCTTCTTCGCCCAGTCGCGGTACTTCTTGGTGAAGGCGTCGTTCTCCGGATTCTTCAGCGACATGAAATAGTTCCACGCTGCCAGGTGGCCCACGAGCGGCTTGGTGTCGACGCCGCGCAATTCCTCCTCGCCGACGGAAAAGGCAACCACCGGCACGTCTGTGGCTTTCAGGCCCTGGTTACCAAGCTCCTTGTAAAACGGAACATTGGAATCGCCGTTTATCGTGGAAATGACAGCGGTCTTGCCGCCGCCGGCGAACTTCTTGATGTTTGCCACGATCGTCTGATAGTCGCTGTGGCCGAAAGGCGTGTAGACCTCCTCGATGTCCTTCTCGGCCACGCCCTTCGATTTCAGGAAGGCGCGCAGGATCTTATTCGTGGTGCGCGGATAAACGTAGTCGGTGCCGAGCAGGAAGAAGCGCTTGGCCCCGCCGCCGTCCTTGCTCATCAGGTATTCGACGGCTGGGATCGCCTGCTGGTTGGGCGCGGCGCCGGTGTAGAAGACGTTCTTCTCGAGTTCTTCGCCCTCGTACTGCACGGGATAGAAGAGCAGGCCGTTCAATTCCTTGAACACCGGGTTGACCGACTTGCGCGAGACCGAGGTCCAACAGCCGAAGACGACCGCGACTTTGTCCTGAGTGATGAGTTGGCGCGCTTTCTCGGCGAAAAGCGGCCAGTTCGAGGCCGGATCGACGACCACCGGCTCGAGCTTCTTGCCCATGACGCCGCCTTTGGCGTTTATTTCGTCGATGGCCATCAACGCCGTCTCCTTGAGAGCCGTCTCGGAGATGGCCATCGTTCCGGAGAGCGAGTGCAGGATGCCAACCTTGATGGTGTCTGCTCCATGGGCATACGGGGTGACAAAGCCTGCCGTGACGAGCGACGTCGTAACGGCTACAGCCTTGATGAAAGCGCGACGCTTCATTGTGAGATCTCCCTCGTTGAGATAACAGAGACTTGGCAACCGCCGATTCGGCGCCTGGGACGCGATCAGCGAAATCCGTGCCACGTGTCGGCCGCTGCGCCGATTCGATGTGCGGGAGCGGCCACGCCGGGAGCCAAATCAGTGCATGCAGCGAATAGGGCTGTGGCGTGACGGCTGCTCGCAAATTGGTGAGCGCCAGATGCGTGTTCGTGCGCATCGCATATCGAACCTATTCGCCCGGAATTGGTGCGTCGTCGCGATCGAACGCACCGTCAAGGTGAGCTCTGTTGGCATCGGAACCATTGCGGTGCCACCGGTTCGGCAGAGACATTCGCACCCGGCTGAGCCATGCCCGGCTCACGCGCGCGCGGCGGGGGATGTCGGGGCGACGCGCGTTTTGCTATGATGCGGGCTGGTCTGCAAAAATGCTTCATAATCAAACAATTGATAATTTCCGGTTGGCAGCATGATTCTTAGCAGAACCAGTCAGTACGCTATCCAGGCCCTGATCTACATCGCTACCCAGCCTGCCGGGGAGCCGGTACTTAACCGGCGCATCGCAGACTATTTGGGTGTACCGCCCGCGTATCTGGCGAAGATCATGCAATCCCTGTGTCACGGCAATCTGCTCTATTCCTATCGTGGACGCCAGGGCGGGTTCTGTTTGCGCGAGGACCCGGCAAAGACGGATCTGATGCGCGTCGTTGCCTTGATCGAGGGACCGGAATTGACCGAGACCTGCGTCTTGGGGCTGAAGGTATGCGAGGACATGACGCCCTGTCCCATGCACACGCAGTGGAAACCGGTCAAGGAGAAGATCGTCAGGATATTGCGCGAGCAAAACCTCGAGAAGCTCGCGGCCGCCGTGCGTTCCGGCAAATACCGGATTGCCGATTTGCCCGGCGAACTGATCGCCCAAGGTGGCGATGTCCCCCTGCGGCGCAAGCCGAAGCCGCTGCAGATCTAGGCAGCATCGCCGCAGTTGCCAACGGGCTGCTACGCCACGCACGGGAATGCCGTGCGCGCGAATCCGCCGTCACGTCTGTACTTCGTCGCGCCGTGGCATGGGCAGGCGATCCTGCTGTTGCCCAATTCGTTACTTCTTCAATAGTTGACCCATATCAATATTAGCGAAACATTATCCGCTATCCTGTGCGCGCAGGATCGGGCGGGTACTTGACTTCGCTTCGGGTGCTTAAGTATCCTTTAAGACATTAATATCTTATTATCGTGTTTTTAGGGGGCGTCGCCTTTGCTCTCTATGGGACACGCGTCGGGGAAATGTGAATTTCCACGGGGGAGGGGGAATTGTGCGCGCGCGTGTTCTCTCGCGCCAGCGGCCGAGGCAAGTCGAATGAAGAAGAATGAGAATGTCCCTCAATTGAATTTTCTGTTGGTCATGCTCCGCGCCTCTACGGGGCTGGCTGACACCGTTTATCTACGCGTCTTTCATACTTCCCACTTGTACTAGGAAAGGAGCACATCATGAGGTCCAAACTGGCATTGACGATTCTGGCAGGTTCGCTCGCAGCGATTGCATCGGCCGCTACCCAGGCAGCCGAGGGCAACCTGATGGTGCGTGTACGTGCTCTCGACATGCTGGTGGACAACAGCAACTCTGCCACCGCCGTCGTTCCAGCGCTGGGCAAACTGGAGGCCGAGGACAAGTGGTTTCCTGAAATCGACTTCACCTATTTCTTCACGCCGAACATCGCTGCGGAACTGATCCTTACCTATCCGCAGAAGCACGACCTCAAATTCGCCGGCGTCGCCATCGGCTCCATCAAGCATCTGCCGCCGACCCTGACGTTGCAGTATCACTTTATTCCGGATGGCACGATTCGCCCGTACGTCGGCGTCGGCGTCAATTACACACGCTTCATGGGCGTGAGCATCAACGCTGCGCCGGCTCTTGGCGGCGTAGACGCCCCGATCGACGTGGACCGCAACAGCTTCGGTCTTGCCGGACAAGTCGGCGTGGATTTCAAGGTTGCGCCGAACTGGTTTGTCAATCTCGACGCCAAGTACGTCAAAATCAAAGCGGACAACGTTCGCATCACGGGCGGTGCCCTGGCCGGCACGAAGGTCACCGATCTCGATATCGATCCCTGGCTGCTGAGCGTTGGCGTCGGCTACCGCTTCTGATTCGAACAAGCCTTTTTTGAGGGGCCGAACACGGGGCGCGCGCAAATGCGCCCCGTATTCGAGGGGCCGGTTGTGACGTGCGTCGTACGCGGGCTGACCCGCGCACGGAGTTCGTAAGTTTGATTTCCTATGAGGTACGTCCCTATGGGTGCGCAAGGTACCTACAACTA
>JRYG01001839.1_pt1 | contig 44217 bp, 44 predicted proteins | sample 235341 | NCBI WGS metagenome assembly JRYG01 (sample SAMN03074218, study PRJNA261478) | activated sludge metagenome | biome: Wastewater Treatment Plant; feature: Wastewater; material: Activated sludge; isolation source: activated biomass of a wastewater treatment plant treating hydrocarbon... ...
CTTCCAGCAGGTTGCCGAAGGCGCGGAAGCCGTAGTAGGTCTCGCTGAAATCCGGCTTGCGGCGCTTGATCGCCTCCTTGAGCACCGACGCCCAGATCTTGCCGCTGTCACCCCGCTCCGCCAGCAGGGCCTCGAAGGTTTCCACTGCCACCTCGATGGCGCGGCTGCGGCGGGCTTCCAGTTCCTCCCGGCGCCGCTTCTCCTCTTCCGGCGGGCGGCGGGCGGCGGGCTGGGATTCCTTGGGCTCCTTCTTGGCCTGGACGCGCTGGCTTTCCCGCACCAGATCGTCGTAGAAGATGAACTCGTCGCAATTGGCGATGAGCAGGTCGGAGGTGGATTGCTTGACCCCCACGCCGATCACCTGCTTGGCGTTCTCCCGCAGTTTGGAAACCAGTGGCGAGAAGTCCGAATCGCCGGAAATGATGACGAAAGTGTTGACGTGGCTCTTGGTGTAGCACAGGTCCAGCGCGTCCACCACCAGGCGGATGTCCGCCGAGTTCTTGCCGGACTGGCGCACGTGGGGAATCTCGATCAGCTCGAAATTGGCCTCGTGCATGGTGGCCTTGAACGCCTTGTAGCGCTCCCAATCGCAATAGGCCTTCTTGACCACGATGCTGCCCTTGAGCAGCAGCCGCTCCAGCACCCGCTTGATGTCGAATTTCTCGTACTTGGCGTCCCGCACGCCCAAGGCGACGTTTTCGAAGTCGCAAAAGAGCGCCATGCTGACGCTGTCGGGGGATGAAGCCATGGGAATCTCCGGTTGTTCAGCCGCCCCTCGAAAACAGGCGGCCCATGGCCGCCATGATAGCCATCCGCACCGGCGCCGTTCGGCCTTTTTCGCGGGCGTTTCTCCCCATGAACCCACCGCTCGCGCGCCCCGCAAGCCCTACACCTTTGCCGGCGCCCGCCGTAAACCTCGTGGTCACTTGTTTCAGCTCGAAAGGGGATGCTGTGCGCTCACTGTTCCTGCGCATGCGGCTCGTACACTGGGTAGGGGTGGCCTTGCTGGTGGCCAACGCCGTGTTCTTTACCGACAACCTGGTGGGCCAGGTGGTGCAGTGCGTGGTGGCTGCCGTGGTGCTGCTCCACGATCTGGACGAGAAACGCTGGGGGGTGAATACCCTGCGTGAAGCCGCCGCCTATCTGGACCGCTTCTCCCACAAGGACCTGAGCGAAGCCTGCCGCGTGGACGCCCGGCTCAATGCCGAGATGGCCGGCATGCTGGCGGTGATCGACCGCTTCCGCTCCACCATGGGGGGCGCGGTGGGCGACATCCGCAACCGCGCCGGAGAAAACGCCCAGGCCGTGGGCCAGTTGCAGCAGGCCGCCCGGGAAATCGAGCAGCGCCTGGAACACCAGGTGGAAGCGGCCCACAGCACCCTCACCCGGGCCGAGGCCATCGCCAGCACGACCCGGGAACTGGCCCAGGACGCGGCCCAGACGCGGGAGTCGATCCAGTCGTTGCAGGCGGACCTGGAGCAGGCCCGGGCTGGCACCCAGTCGATCGCCCGGCAGTTGGCCGACTACACCACCCACAACCACGAACTGGGCAGCCGGCTGGGGCGGCTGACCGGCGAGGCCCGGCGCATCACCGAGGTGGTGCAGGTGGTCGCCGAGATCGCCGCCCAGACCAACCTGCTGGCGCTCAACGCCGCCATCGAAGCCGCCCGCGCCGGCGAACAGGGCCGGGGCTTCGCGGTGGTGGCCGACGAGGTGCGCAAGCTGGCGGAGCGGACCCAGAACAGCCTGGCGGAGATCCAGCAGACCATTGGCCGCATCGATGCGGCGGTCGCCGATGCCGACAGCCACATGCACCAGCAGTTATCGATCCAGGCCGCGCTGAGCACCCTGGCCAACCAGGGCAACGCCGCGGTCGAAGCCATCTCCAGCCGGATGGAATCGGTGGCAGGACAAGTGCGCAGCACCGCCGAGGTGGCCGACCAGGTGGAGCGCCACGTGGTGGAAATCCGCGCCGAGATGGGCGCCCTGGATGCCGCCAGCGCCGCCGCCCGGCGGGAGGTGGGCAATGTGGCGGAAGTCGCCACGCGCCTGCAGCAAAGCAGCCACGACCTGAGCACCCGGCTCGCCGAGTTCCGGGTCTAGCGCGGCGCCCGGCGCCGCGCCCCCGCTCAGGCGCCGGAGCGTTCCGCCTCCACCGGGTCCAGGTGGGTCAGCACATCCAGCACCGGGTAGGCCGCCATCACCCGGCGGCGGGCTTCCGCCGCGATGTCGTGGCCCTCGCGGACGGTCTTGTCGCCGTCCACCTCGATGTGCACATCCACCACGATCAGATCGCCCATCTTGCGGGTCCGCATGTCGTGGATGCCGTGCACACCGGGCGCCGTGCGCAGGGTCTCGCGGATGCCGGCAATCTCGTCGTCGGACGCGGCCCGGTCCATCAGGTCGTGCAGGGCGTCCCAGGCGAAGGTCCAGCCCATCCGCCCCACCATCACCCCGACGATGAGCGCCGCCACCGGGTCCAGCAGGGGAAAGCCCAGCAGGCTCCCGCCGATGCCCACCGCCACCACCAGCGACGACGCCGCGTCCGAGCGGGCATGCCAGGCATTGGCCAGCAGCATGGTGGAGCGCACCTGCTCGGCCACCGCCCGCATGTAGCGGAACAGGCCTTCCTTGACCACCAGTGCCGCCAGCGCCACGTACAGGGCCAGGGCTTGCACCGGGGGAATGTCCTCCGGCGATTCCAGCCGGATCACGGCGGTCCACAACATGCCCGCGCCCACGCCGAGCAGCAGCAGGCCGAGCGCGAAGGAGGCGGCCGTCTCGAAGCGGTGATGCCCGTAGGGGTGGTTGGCGTCCGCCTCCCGGGCGCTATGGCGGTTGGCCAGCAGCACCACGAAGTCGGCCACCAGATCGGAGAGGGAATGGATGCCGTCGGCCACCAGCCCCTGGGAGCCCGACACCACGCCGGCGACAATCTGCCCTGCGGTGAGCAGCACGTTTACCACCACGCTCACCAGCGTGCTCTTGCGGGCCGCCGCCTGGCGGTCGGGGGTCTGGGTTTCGTTGACGGAGATGGGCTGCATGGTCGGTTCCGGGATTGGTGCGGGGCCACAGCCCCTGCGCCGAGGGCTGCCATTATGCCCCGCCCGGGCGGCCCAACGGGTACCCGGCCGGCCCCTACGCCGTCGTGGCGACCTCTGGCGCCTCCGCGGGCGCGGGCGCCACCGCGGCTGCCGGCAGCGTCAGGGTGAGCGCCGCGCCCCGGGGCGGCGCATTGCCCGCCACGATGCGGCCCCCGTGCAGCCCGACGATGCCGCGGCTGATGGAAAGACCAAGGCCGGTGCCGCCCGCGCCAGTCCGGGTACGGCTGGACTGCTCGAACTTGTCGAACACGGATTCCAGTTCCGCAGACGGAATCCCCGGCCCGTCGTCGATCACCCGCAACTCGATCATCCCCTCGGGCAGCCGGCTGGCGCTCACGGTGATGGCGCCGCCTTCCGGCGAAAAGCGGATGGCGTTGCCGATGAGGTTGCTCAGCACCTGCATCAGGCGCAGGCGGTCCCCCTGCAGGGGAGGCAGATGACTGGCCCACTGCCGCTCCAGGCGCAGGGCCTTCGCCGCCATGGCGGTCTCGCACTCGGCCGCCACCGCATCGAGCACTTCGGTCAGGTCCACCGGCTGGCGCTCGATCTCCATCTTGCCGGCGTCGATCTTGGACAAGTCCAGCAGGTCATTGAGCAGCGCCAGCAGCCGGCTGGCGCTGGTGTTGATGTTGTCGAAATAGCGCTGCAGCCGCTCCCGGTCCGCCCGCTGGCTGCGTTCGCCCCCCAGCTTGGCGAAACCGAGGATGCCGTGCATCGGCGTGCGTAGCTCGTGGGACATGTTGGCCAGGAACAGGGTCTTCATCTGGTTGGCGGATTCCGCCGCCTCCCGCGCCGCCTGGAGTTCGCCGTTACGGCGGCGCAACTCCTGCTCCCGCTCCCACAACAGCCAGGCGAACCCCACGATCACCGCCGAAACCAGCATGCCGAACAACACGTAGTTGCCGCGCCGTTCGTGGAAAGGCGCCAGCGCCTCGGCCTCCGACACGCCCACCTGCACCACCAGCGGGTAGAGATCCACCTTGCGGTAACTGAAGAACCGGCTCACCCCGTCCACCACGCTCGCCGCGAGATAGCTGCCTTCCGGCGCCCGGGCCAGGTGGCGCATGAGGGAGCCCCCCCGCACGTCCTGGCCGGCGCTCTGTCCGTTGCCGGCCCGCCGCGCCCGAACGGTGCCATCCTCGCCCACCAGGGAGATGACGCTGTCGCGCCCCAGCTCCGCCCGCTCGTAGAAATTGGCGAAATAGGCCGGGTCCAGCGAGGCCACCACCACGCCGGCAAGACTGCCATCGGGGTGATTGGCCCGCCGGGTGAGCTGGATGGACCATTTGCCGCTGACCCGCCCCAGCACCGGCTTGCCCACGAACAGTTCGCCGCGGTCCCGCTCCACATGCACCCGGAAGTGTTCCCGGTCGCCCAGGTACACGGGCTTGAACGGCAGGTTGCTCATGGCGAAATTGCCCTGGGCGTCGATCACGCTCAACTGGTTGAACAGGCGCGCATTGATCACGCCCGCCTGGATCAGGCCGGTCAGGTCCGACCGCGTCCCCGCCCGCTCATACTCGTGCTTGAGAAACTGCACCGCCTGATCCACGCCTTGCAAGGTGCGGGTGCAATGCTCGGCAAACGCCCGCGCCAGGTTGGCCGTGTCCCGCTCCACCGCTTCCACCACATTGGTTCGATCCTGATGGATGAGCACGGCCAGCGCCACCCAGGTGGCGGTGAGCAGCACCAGCGCGAAAGCCGGGATCAGCCAGGCGGTGAGCCGGGGGGATCGTGCGGATGCCGATGCCGGCGTGTCGACGGTAGCGTCCGGATGAGCGTTCATGAACAGTCTCTTTCAGTGACAGCCATCGGAATTACGGCCGGGACGACGGAAACTGCAGGCTCGCACGTCGGACTGCCCGCCGCCGCCCGGGCCACCAACAGGCTGCGGGGCAGGGAACAAGCCTTTGATTTAGAATCCCGCCCCGGTAAGCGTCGACGAACAACCCGCCTCCGACCGCCGGGGCGGCGGGCGCGGCGACCGACGAACATTGCGAGGGTTGGAAGCCCAGTGGAAACCAGGGGTGTGATGTGATCAGGAGGGCATGCGCAACCGGCGCCTGCGCGCTGGCGCTGGCCGTCGGGCTGCCCGCGCTGGCGGCCCCTGCGGCCCAGGCCGCGGCGCAGGTCGACCAGGAGGCGGAAAAACGGGATCTGGTGCTCCGCCTCACCCTCGACAAAGCCACCAGTCTGGCCATGGCCCGCCGCCAGGCCAGCGAACGGGAACGTCAACACCTGGCCACCCTGGAGGAGCGGGACAAGCAGCAGCGCAAATTGCTGGCCCAGGCCGGCCAGGCGGAAGCCGAGGCCACCCGCCTGCGGGGCGAGCTGGCCCGCATCCAGCAGGAACGGGAACAACTCGTGGATACCGTGGCACGGCAGGATTCCGCCTTCCGCGCCGAGCTGGACGAATACCGCCGCCAGATCACCGCGCTGGCGGCCGAACCCGGCCCCCAGCGGCAGGAAGCCCTCCGCCGCTACGCCGACGGAGACCGGGTGGGCGCCTTCCCGGTGCTGGAAGCCCTGGCCCGGGCCGAGGAACACGCCCGGGAAAAAGCCAGCCGCCTGCGCGCCGCCGCCGATTTCCGTCGCCTTGCCACCCTGGCGACCGACATGCGCGACCGGGGCGAGAAAAACACCGCCCAAGTGCTGGAGCTGTGGCGCGAGGCCGCCCGACGCGATCCGGACGACTTCTGGACCTGGCTGCAACTGGCCCGCCTGCATCAGGACGAAGTCGCGGGCGACACCACCCTTGCGCGCAGTGCAGCCAACAAGGCGCGGCGCCTGGCGGCCACCCCGTGGGAGCAGAGCAACGCGCTGGGCGAGCAGGCCAAGGCCGCCATCGCCGCCAGCGATTTCGCCGCCGCCCGCGCCGCTGCCGACGAGGCCATCGCAGTGGACCGGCGTCGGCTCGCCCTGGCGCCCGGCGACCGTGCCGCCCTCCAGGATCTCTCGGTGAGCCTGGACTGGCTGGCCCAGGTGCTCAAGGCCACCGGCGATGCCCCGGGCGCCCGCGCCGCCCTGGACGAAGCCCTGGGCCTGCGCCAGCGCCTGCCCGATGACACCGCCAGCCGCCGTGGCCGGGTGGTCAGCCTGGTCGCTCTGGGGCAACTGGCGCTGGACCACTACGCTTTCGCCGAGGCCGAGCAACGGCTGCATGAGGCCCAGACCCTGGCCCGCGCGGCGCTGACGGCCAATCCCCACTCCCATGAAAACCAGCGCGACCTCTCCATCGTCCTGCGCGCCCTGGGCGACGCCCAGTTCCAGCAGGGCCGCCAGGCCGACGCCCAGCAACTGTACGAGCAGAGCGTGGCGCTGCTGCGCCCCACGGTGCAGGCGGACCCGGGCGACCACGGAGCCCGCTGGACGCTGGCCGCCCACCTGCAACGACAGGCCCAGGCCAGAGGAGCGCGCGGTGACGTGCCGGGCGCCCTGCAGTCGGTGGAGGAATCCCTGGCCCTGCTGCGGGCCCTGGCCGCCGCCAACCCAGGGTCGGCCAACCCGCTACGGAACATGATCTTGCCCCTGGGGCTGCGCTCCATCCTGCAGAAGATCGGCGGCGACGCCGCGGGAGCCCGCGCCAGCCAGGAAGAACGGGTGCAGATTACCCGCCGTCTGGCCACCGCCGCCCCTGCCCACGCCGCCATGCAGCTGGAACTGGCGAGCGTGCTCGACGACCTCGCCAGCCTGCTGGAGGAGCAGGGGGATCTGGCAGGCGCCCGGGCGCGGCTCGACGAAGCCTTGCAGACGCTCGATCGCAGCCGTGCCGACCCGGCCCAGCCCGCGGTGATCAAGAGCCGGGCCCAGATCGCGCTGCATTCGGCACGGCTGGCCCGGGCCAGGGGAGACCTGCCCACCGCCCGCCGCCACCTGGAATCCACCCTGCACTGGCAGGCACAGCTGCAAGCCGAAGGCCGCAAGAGCGAATCCATCGTCGGCAACCGGCTCCTGGCCCTTGCGCTGCTGGCCGACGTGCTGGCTAAGGAGGGTGACGCCCGCGGTGCCCGCCAGCGGACCGAGGAACGGGAACGGGTGGCCCGGGAATGGGCGGCCGCCGCCCCCCGCTCGCCCCACGCCAAGCCCGCCTGGATCATGGCCCTGATCGCCTTGGGTGAGCTGCGGCTGGCCGCCGGCGATCTGGCAGGCGCCCGCCACGCTTACGAAACAGCCCTGCAACCGGCGCGGCAGGCCGCGGCGGACACGGCCGACAAGGTCACCCCCCAGATCGGCCTGTGGCTCTCCGCCATGAAAGCCGGCGAAACCAGCAAGCGGCAGGCGGACAACGAGGCGGCAGGCCGCCATTTCACCGAGGCCGTCCAGGCAGGCCGCGCTGCCGTGGCCGCCGAACCCCGGGAGCGGCAGAATCACATCATGGTGGCCGATGCCCTGGCCCAGCTCGCCGAGCTGCCCGGGGGGGATCACCACTGGCGAACGCTGGAAACCGAGCTGACCCGGCTGCAGAAAGCAGGCTTGATGACCCCCGACGATCAGAAGCGACTCGAATCCGTGCAACAAAAACTCGCCGCCCGGGGAGCGCAGCCATGAGCGACTGTTTCGTCTGCTGCCGCAGCCAGGACCAGGCACTGGTCCTGCCGGTCGTCGCCGCTTTACGCCGGGCCGGACTCAGCGTGGAGTGGGAACGGGACCTGCCCGCCGCCCAGCGCACCGCCGAGGGCGTGGACCGGGCGGTGGACGCGGCCTCCTGCGTGGTGGTGTGCTGGACCGAGGGCTCGGTGGCGCCCGAAGGCGCCCGGGTGCGCCGCCTGGCCGGGCGGGCACGCAAGCGCGGGGTGATGGTGCCGGTGTTGGCGGCCCCCGTCGCCCCTCCGCCCGGCTTCGACCAGGACCGCCCCCTGGATCTCTCCGCCTGGCGGGGCGGGGCGGACGATCCCGTGTGGCAGCATTTCCTCTACACCGTACGGGAAGTGGCCAAGGCCCATCCGCCGGCCCCCGCGCGCCCGGCCGCCCGCTCCTGGAACTGGCGTCACGTGGGCGCCGGCGCCAGCGCCGTCGCCCTGGTGGTGGGCCTGATCAACGGGTTCATCCTGCTGCCGGGCAACGTCTGCAAGTTCGAGAGCTTCAAACCTGTCTGCCGCCTGATGGGGGTGGGCGATCTGCCCAGCCAGGACGAGGAGGACGCCTGGCAGCGGGCCTCCCGCGGCGTCAACGGCGAAGGCTATCGGGACTACCTGCGCCGCTGGCCGCAGGGGCATTTCGTCCAGGCCGCCCAGGCCCGGCTGCAGGCCTGCGACCTGGACACCGAAAGCTGGCAGCCGGGTGAGCGCCGCTTCCCGCTGGTGCTCAACGCCGATCTGCACCCCCGGCGGGACGAAACCAGCGCCCGCGCCAGCCTGCGGGCCCGGCTGGAACAGGAAGCGTCCCAGCACTGCCGCACGCTGGAGGAAGGCGGCACCCACCGGATTCTGGGCGCCGAGCCGGACCCGGCCGGCTGGCAATGCAGCCAGTCGGACAGCGGCTGGCGCTGCGGCTTCGACGGCCACACCATCTGCCGCTTCCAGGCCCGCGTGGTGACCAAGCGCTGGGCCTGCGACACCCTCTGACCCGCAGCGCCAGCGCCCACCCGCAAGGCTGCCCGCCCGCCCCGCTGTGCCCGCCTAAAGTTTCTTCCCCCGCTTCCGATAGACCTGCATGCCTTGCAGGTCGGGCGCCCTCGCACGCCTGCTGATCGGACACGCGGCCCCACGGAAGAAGCATGATTGATTGCGTACTCAGCTACTCGCCCAAGGATTCCGAACGGGTCAAACCCATCGTCGACGCCTTGCGCCGCGCAGGCCTGACGGTCTGGTGGCGCTGGCGGGCACCCAACGAGCCCGAACCGGGCCGGGTGCGGGCCGGCCAGCTCGCCCGCAGCCATTGCGTGGTGGTGTGCTGGACCCGCGCCGCCCTCGACCCCGAAAACCAGTGCGTGCTCCAGGAAGCGCGCTTCGCCCGCAGCCGGGGCACCCTGGTGAATCTCGCCCTCGAACCCACCCTCATCCCGGGCGAACTGGCCGTCGACGCCCCCCTCGATCTGGCCGACAGCGCATGTCCCACCACCGACCCCCGGTGGGAACAGGTGGTGCGCGCCATCCGCGCCATGGCCCCGGGCGCCAGCGCCCCGGTACCGTCGCCAACCTCGGCGCTGACGCCGCCCACCCCGACGCCCGCGCCGGGGGCCGCCGTACTGACAGCCCCCGGCCCGTTGTCGCTGGACGGGCTGCCCGCCGCCCCGCGCCCGCCCCTGCCCTGGAACCGCTTGGCCACGGCCGCCGGCGCCCTGGCCATGGCAGCACTGGTCGCCCACAACCTTCCCGTGCTGCGTTCGCTGTGTCACGACGATTCGGTGCGGGACGCCTGCGTGGCGGCAGGGGTCGAAGGCGTGGCAAGCCGCGCGGAAGAATACGCCTGGCTGATGGCCGAGGCCCGCCGCGGCCCGGACGACTACCGCAAGTACCTGGACGCCTGGCCCCAGGGCCTCTACGCCGATATCGCCCAGGTACGGCTCAAGCACTGCGCCCGCGTCACCGAAGTGCATTGGCGCCGCCAGGACGACGCCCTGCCCCTGGTGATGCTGGGCAGCAGCGAACCCGCCCCCACCCGCAACGCGGCCCGCGAGCTGCTCGCCCCCGCCGTGCGCGACCGGGCCGAAGCCCTGTGCGGCATTTACGGCCGCAGCGACAGCTACCGCCTGCTGCGGGTGCGCAGCGAACACGATGGCTGGCGGTGCGACAAGGACGACGGCGGTTGGCGCTGCAACTACGACGGCCAGGTGGTGTGCGAGCTGGAAGCCCGCGCCACCGTCACCCGCGACCGCTGCCAGTAGCCCGCCCGAAGCCGCATCCGGTGCATGCTAGAATCGGCGGCTTACGCAAGCCCGCCGACCGCACACCGTGATCGCCCTCACCATCAACGGCCAGAGCCAGACCCTGCCCCACCCCATGACCGTCGCCCAGTGGCTGGAGCACGCGGGCCTGGCCGGCAAGCGGGTGGCTGTGGAGCGCAACGGCGAAATCGTTCCCCGCAGCCTGCACGGGCAGACCCCCCTCGCCGCCGGCGACCGGATCGAGGTCGTGGTCGCCGTGGGCGGCGGCTGAACGCCCGCGCCCCGGCGGCTCGGCACGCGCCGCCCCGCCTCCCTTCCCTTGAGCGCCAGACCATGACCGACACCCTCGCCATTGCCGGAAAATCCTACGGTTCCCGCCTGCTGGTGGGCACGGGCAAATACAAGGATTTCGACGAAACCCGGGCCGCCATCGAAGCAAGCGGCGCCGCGATCGTCACCGTCGCCATCCGCCGTACCAACATTGGCCAGGAGCCCGGTCAGCCCAACCTGCTGGACGTGCTGCCGCCGGACCGCTACACCATCCTGCCCAACACCGCCGGCTGCTACACCGCCGACGACGCGGTGCGCACCCTGCGCCTGGCGCGGGAGCTGCTCGATGGCCACAAGCTGGTCAAACTGGAAGTGCTGGGTGACCCCAACACCTTGTTCCCCAACATGCCGGAGACCCTCAAGGCAGCCGAAACCCTGGTGAAGGACGGTTTCGACGTCATGGTGTATTGCTCCGACGATCCGATCCAGGCCCGCATGCTCGAAGAACTGGGTTGCGTGGCAGTCATGCCCCTGGCCAGCCTCATTGGTTCCGGCATGGGTATCCTCAACCCCTGGAACCTGCGGCTCATCATCGACCAGTCCCGGGTGCCGGTGCTGGTGGACGCGGGCGTGGGCACCGCATCCGATGCGGCCATCGCCATGGAGCTGGGCTGCGACGGCGTGTTGATGAACACCGCCATCGCCGGTGCCCGTGCGCCGGTACGCATGGCCCGGGCCATGCGCCTGGCGGTGGAAGCCGGGCGCGAGGCCTACCTGGCCGGACGCATGCCGCGCAAGCTCTACAGCGCCGACCCCAGTTCGCCCAGCGGCGGCCTCATCGGCTCCTGACGCCATCCGTTCCCGTTTCCGGCTGGGGCCATCGGCCCCGCCCCCATTGCGCAAGGCCCGCCAGCGGCGGGGCAGTATCCATGAGCACATCCACCGAACACGCCCCCGAAGCCCCTGAAACCGCCCCCGCCCACGGCCACATCCGCAGTTACGTGCGCCGCGCCGGCCGGGTGTCCAACGCCCAGGGCCGTTACCTGGAAGAATGGCTGCCCCGCATCGGCGTGCCGTATCAGCCGGCGGTGCTGGACCTGGACGCGACCTTCGGCCGCCCCGGCCCCAAGATCCTGGAGATCGGCTTCGGCATGGGCGAAACCACCGCCCGCATCGCCCAGGCGCGGCCGGGCGAAGACTTTCTCGCCCTCGAAATTCACACTCCGGGCATTGGCAATCTGTGCAAACTCATCGCCACCGAGGGCATCGCCAATCTGCGCATCTGCGCCCACGACGCGGTGGAAGTCCTGCGGGACATGATCGCCCCCGGAGTCCTGGCCGGCATCCATGTGTACTTCCCCGATCCCTGGCCCAAGAAGCGCCACCACAAACGGCGGCTGCTGCAGCCCCCCTTCGTGGCCGAACTGGCCCGGCGGCTGGCGCCCGGTGGCTATATCCACTGCGCCACCGACGTGGAGGACTACGCCCTGCAGATGCGCGAGGTGTTGAGCGGCGAGCCCTTGCTGGAAAATACCGCCGGCCCGGACACGGACGGCTTCGCCCCTCGCCCCGACTACCGGCCCGAAACCAAGTTTGAGGCCCGGGGCCTGCGGCTGGGCCACGGGGTGTGGGATCTCATCTTCCGCCGCCGGGGCTGACGGCGCGCGGGCGGCAGCTCCCGCCCGCCGTGCTCACTTCACCGGCTCCACCTTGCGGCCGGCTTCCTGCACCCGGTAAAAGCTCACCGCCGGACGGGTATCCACCTTCAGCGCGCCGAATTCCGGCAGCGTCAGCTTCACACCGCTGTAGGCCTTGAGCGGCGACTGGGCAAGCACCAGCCATTCCCGGTGGGGCGCCTTGCCCAACACCAGCGCCGTGGCAAAAACCGGTACCGCAACGTTCTTGTTCCACGGGTAGGGGGGATTCACGTCCGCGTCCAGCATGAACCAGCGCGGGGCTTTCTCGTACTTCTCGGGCACGCCGAAGCTCCACGGGTGCTTCTGGCTGGGATGGGGCACCAGCGTGCCCTTGCGCCAGAAGCGGCGCAGCACCGGATTCTCATGCACCCGGTCCACCGCCTCCATGATGGCGTAGAAGCGTTCATCCGCCACCTTCAGGTCCGGCTCCTGGAACTGGAACTCCCGCACCACCCGCGGGCGGGCCACCCACATGCCGAACTCCACAAAGCCCTGATAGCGGGCCACCGGGTAGGCCTCGCCCGCCGCGAGATACCGGCCACGGACACCGGGGCCGCCATCCCAGGTGGAGATCTCCCACCAGAAATCCGGCCGCCGGGCGAGCATTTCATCCACGAAAAGCGGCCAGCTCATCACCCCTACCTGAGGGCTGACGACACCCCGGTCGCTGTAGTCCTTGAGCCAGTCGTAGACGTAGTAGGACGGCGAGGCGCCATCCCACCAGTCCGCCCGCTGATGCTCGGACACGGATTCATACTCGCCGGGATAGCTGAACACGCCCAGCCAGTGAAACGCGTCGTAGCCGACAAAGATGGAGTTTGCCTTCCAGCCCGCCTGGGTCAGCACATCCTTCATCCCGCCCTGAACCGCCCGGTAGCGAATGCGGTACTGCTCGGCGGCAATCCGGCGCCGGTCCTCGAGCGTCTTGCAGTCGGTGCAGAAGCGGGTGTAACGCACGTCCTGGTGGGCATCCGACAGAAACAGCCGGGACGGCTCGTTGTTGGACAGCCACTGCACCAGCGGCGGCTCCGGGTAAGCCTTTTGCAGCGCCTCCATGCGAGCCCGGGGGAGGTGGTCCTGCCCCGCCTGGCGCCAGTGTTCCACCGGGCCGAAGGGCGAGATCTGCTCCCGGACCTTGCCGCTCAGCTCCACCGTGGCCGGGTTCTTGTCCCCGGCCAGCTTGGTGAACTTGGTCTCCCGGTAGAGATCCCACTCGGGCTGGAAGTAGAGCATGGTGAAGGGCAGCTTCATGGCCCCGGCGCGGCGCATGGCATCCGTATCCTCGCCATAGCCCGGCCCGTTGGCATGCACGGGGAAGATGGGCAACAGGTGGTGCCCGGCCTCCACCAGATCGAGTTGGCGATCCGGGTGGAACACCGGCTGGGGATAGAAGCCGTTGCCGTCGGGCGAAAGGTGGGTGACCCACCGCGACACCAGGGGCAAGGGCCTGCCCAGCGGGTCATTGGCCTTGCGCAGGGCCTCGGCACGGATGGCCTCGGCCACCGGCAACGTCTTGTCCGGCCCGGCATCCGCCGCGGCGCTCATCGCCACCGTCATTGCGGCCACCGCCGCAGCCTGCAGTAAATATTTGCTTTTCAACACCAAAACCCTCCGGCAACGCGCCTTCAACGACAGCCATGATAACCAAGGGACCCGCGCCCCACCGCAACAATTGCGCCCGCCCGGCCTCCACATTCCCCATGAACGGGGCCGTAGCGGCACCGTATTCCGCACTTGCCGCTGCCGGGCTGCGGCTACGATGCACCCATGCCGCCGCCCCAGCACGGCCTCCGTGCCGATCCCTCCGGACACCCGACGCCCCCGGCCTGGCTCGCCCCCAGCGGCGGGCTGCGTTACCACCTGCGCGCCCTGCGCTACCACCGGCGACACTGGCGCGCCTTCCGCGCCACCGTCGCCGGCTGGCTCGCCCACTGGCAACCGGCAACCCGGAATCTGGTGCTGGTCGGGCCCAGCGCCGGGCACACCCTGGACGCCGCCTTCCTGCGGCGCTTCGCCCACATCCTGGCGCTGGAGCCGGACCCCCTCGCCCGCCTGTGGCTGCGCCAGCGCTTTCGCCACCCCGGGCTGGAGTTCGCCACACTGGACATCCTCCGCCAGCCCGCCCACCGCAGCGCACTGGACGCGCTCACCCTGGATGCGGCCCTCCTCTTCTGCAACGTCCTGGGCCAGGTGGCCCCCGCCGACGGCTGGGACGGCCTGCAGCACTGGCTCGCCCGGCGTCACTGGGCAAGCTACCACGACACGGTTTCCACCTCCCGCCCGCCTGACGCCCAAGGTGAATACGCCAGCGAACACCCCGAAAAACTGGAAGCCCTGGTCGGTCGCTTCTGGCACGGCGGCGAGATTGCCCTGGTGGATCACGGCACCCTGGCACTCCACGCCCGCGGCCTCGCCCGCTACACCCTGTGGCCGCTCACGCCCCGCCAGCACCACCTGATCGGCTGGGTGAGCCACACCCCCGGGGAGCCCGCACCATGACCAGGGACTGCACCAACTTCCTCGCCGCATCAGTCAGTTAGCGGCGCCCGCACCCTCGCGGGGCATGCCCGGCTGTGGTAATCTGCTTGATTGCTTTTCACCGGCACCCCCTGCCACGAGACCGCCATGAGCGACACCCCGCGCCGCAAGACCCTTACCCTCACCAACAAGGCCGAGCGCCAACCCGGACGCAAACCGGTGCGACCGCTACGGCCGGGCAGCCGCTGGGTACCCCCGGGCAGCGGGCAGGCGCCAACCGAGGATGCGCCCGCCGAAACCCGTGAAGCCACAGGCGAAGACGGGAGCCCGCCTCAGGCACGGCCGGGAAAGCCGCGCAGCCAGGGCGAGCGGCCCCAGCGGTCCGGCCCCCGGGAAGGGCAACCGCGTTTCACCCGTTCGGACAAGGCTGAACGCCCTGGCCGGGAGGACAGGCCCCGGGGCCCGCGCCCTGATTACCGGAACGAGCGCCCCCGCCCCGACGGCAAACCCGAGTTCCGCCCCCGCACCCGCCCGGCGGAAGGCGAGGCCCGCCCCAACCGACCGCGCCAGGGCCGGGAGGGTGGTTTCAACCGGGAGGGTGGTTTCAACCGGGAGGGTGGTTTCAACCGGGAGGGTGGTTTCAACCGGGAGGGTGGTTTCAACCGGGAGGGCCGGCGGCCCTCCGACCGTCCTTTCAGCCGCCCCGGCGAGCAGCCGGACTTTCGCCCCCGTGAGCGCAATGGCGGCGAGACCCCCCGCTTCCACCGGGAAGGGCGAAACGAGTCCGAGCGGGAGCGCCCCCGTGGCACCGGCCCGCGTGGCGAGGGCCGGCCCGGATTCCCCCGGCCCGAAGGCAAGCCAGAGTTCCGCCCCCGGGACGGCGCCCGCGCTGAAGGCCCCCGTTTCCATCGGGAAGGGCGGCCGGAGGGCAGCGAGAAACCCACGTTCCGGCCCGAGCGCCCGCCCCGCGCCGCGGAACGCTTCGCCCCACGCAAGGACACCGCCGACCGACCGCCGCGGCCGCGGACAGACACGCCATCCACCCCGGCCGAACGCCCGCGTTCGGCTGCCTTGCCCGCCGCGCTGCCTCGCCTGTCCAAGCGCATGGCCGATCAGGGCCTGTGCTCCCGTCGCGAAGCGGACGAGTGGATCGAGAACGGATGGGTGAAGGTGGACGGCAAGGTGGTGGACACCCTGGGGGCCCGCATCACGCCCGATGCCCGCATCGAGGTGGACCGCTCCGCCACGGCCCACCAGGCCGCGCGGGTGACCATCCTGCTGCACAAGCCGGTGGGCTATGTTTCCGGGCAGGCGGAAGAGGGCTACGTGGCTGCGGCCACCCTGATCCGGCCCGAAAACCGCTGGGCGGAAGACCCGATGCCCCTGCGCTTCCGGCCCTCGCAACTGCGCGGCCTGGCCCCGGCCGGCCGGCTGGACATCGACTCCACCGGCCTGCTGGTGCTCACCCAGGACGGCCGGGTGGCCCGCCACCTCATCTCCGACGATTCACAGGTGGAAAAGGAATACCTGGTGCGGGTGGAAGGCCGGCTGAGCGAGGCCGGGTTGAAGCAACTCAACCACGGCCTGGAACTGGATGGCCAGGCGCTGCGCCCGGCCCGCGTTTCGTGGCAGAACGAAGACCAGCTCCGCTTCGTCCTGCGGGAGGGCCGCAAACGCCAGATCCGCCGCATGTGCGAACTGGTGGGGCTCAAGGTCACGGGTCTGAAGCGCGTGCGCATCGGCAGCGTGGTGCTGGGCAAGCTCCCGCCCGGCCAATGGCGCTACCTGCGCTGGGACGAAAAGTTCTGAGCCGGAGCCGGGGCGCGGGCGCTCACTCGATGATCAGTGACTCGATCCAGCGCGCCCCCGGGGAAATGTCGGAGCGCATGGATGGCTCGAACGGCGGCTCGTTCAGCCTGTCCGGCGGTGCGCCGATGGTGTTCAGGTCCACCGCCTGCGGCCGGCCCAAAAGGCCCCGCTCGCCGGGCTCCAGGCGGAAGTACAGGCCGTTCCAGAGCTTGGCCCCGAACTCGCCGGGCAGCTTGAAGAAGAAGAGCAGGCTGTGCTCCAGCCACGCCAGGTTGTTCCGGCTGACGCTGGCCGGATGCGCGTAGGGGTAGGGCACGTGGCACACCAGTTCGCCCGTCCCCTCCAGGCACTTGAACTCCTTCATCGACAGGAAGTGATCCGAGAACCGCGCGTGCTCCAGCGCCACGACGAAGGTGGCGGACCCGTCCCCCCGCGGCTCGAAGTGCACCGTCCCCAGGGCAATCCGTTCCTGCCCCCGGGTGACGGCGGTGATGGTCTTGCGTCCCTGCAGTTCCCAGCCCGATGCCACGGAAGGTGCCGCCGCAAGCAGCGCGCATAGCAAGGCGACTGCCGGCCGGATTGATCGCCTGCGCTCCATGATCCGCCCTCCTTCACTTCACCTCTGGAGCGCCTAGCTTACTCCTCGCCCGGGCCCGAAGCATCGGCGGTACGGCATGCGACCCCGGCCACGCGGGACCTCAGATATCGATGGCCAGGTGCCACCGCGCGCCTGCCGTGCGCACGGCTTCCAGCGCCCGGCGGTAGCTGTGCAGATCCTCGATCACCTGCTGACAGGACTTGACCCGCCTGGGGTTCGCCTCCAGCGCGCCCACCAGAGCTGCCACAGCCTGGAGTCCCTCGCCCGGATCGAACCACTGGGCGGCCCCTTCAGCGGCATCGTCCATATCGATCTCCTCCCCCAGCAGGTCTTCCAGATCGTCCAGGGACTGGCCCATGAAGTCTTCCAGGGGCCGCACCCCCAGCTCCCGCGCCAGCGCGTTCAGCGCATCCATGGCCCGCGCCACGGACTTGCCGTCCACATCCATCACGTCCAGCGCCGCGTCATCCGTTTCAATGTAATAGGCCACGCCCATCAGCAGCTCCTTGAAGGAAAGAGGTCTCGCCAAGGCGCGGGCGGCATCCGCCCCACACCCCATGGGCGGCACCGGGCCCGAGGGGGCCGGCGCCGCGTACCAGGAGGCTTACGGCGGGGAAGGACGGGGATTGAGCCCGGCTAGTGCCAGCGGGCCAGCGCCTGCTCCACCCGGCGGGCAAAGGCCTCCACCTGGGGCGGGGTCAGGCGCTCGGCTTTGTAGAGGGAGAGCATTTCCAGCCGGCACTTGGGCGCGCAGGTGCCCAGCAGGGCGGTCTTGAGCACCCGCTTCACGGGCTGGCGCATGAGCAGCCGGTCCACCCATCCGGGCGCCCCCAGGGAGGTGACGGCCAGGGCCCGGCGCAGCCCCAGCAGGCGGGGCCGGATGGGTCCCAGGTCGTCCGCGTGGTCGTAGGCCACTCCCGGCAGCCACACCCGGTCGAACCAGCCTTTGAGGATCGCCGGAAAGCCAAACCACCAGGTGGGGAAAACCAGCACCAGCGCCTCTGCAGCCAGCAGCCGTTCCACCTGGGGCTGCACGGCGCTCTGGTCGCAGGGAGGCTGGTAATACCCCTGGCGCTCGGCGCGGGTCAGGGCCGGGGCAAAGCCATTGCCACTGAGGTCTTCCACCATCACCTCATGCCCGGCGGCGGCAAGGGCCGCCACCACCCTGCGGGCCAGGGCTTGGCACAGACTGTCGGGAACGGGATGGGCGATCACAACGAGGCATTTCATGACGGCTGCACCTGCTTCAGCAAATCCGCACAGGATGCGCGATAAGTACCCGTCGCGCCAGTGGCGCACGCCGCTCGCCCCTCTCGCCCTCAGGTCATGGAGAGCAGCACGATGGAAGCGGCCGCCAGGCCCATGGCCGCGAGCTTGCGCAGGTCCAGCCGCTCGGCCCCGCTCAGCACCGAGATCACCAGCGCGATGATGAAGCTCATGTTGGCCAGCGGGACGACGATGCTTGCCTGTTCCCGCTGCAAACCCAGGATCAGCGCATTGACGATGCAGAACACCAGCAGGCCGGAGAGCAGCGAATACCCCACCTTCTTGCCGGTGATCCGCAGCCGCCCCTCCACGAAATGGGCATACACCGCGCCACCCACCACCCAGCACAAGGCCGCCAGCAGGATCAGGGTGTTGAGGTCCGCCGCCGCCAGCAGGCCAAGCTTGGACAGCACGCCATACCCCGCCCGCAGCAAGGCCGCCAGCACCACCAGCCAGAAAAACTTCAGCGCCCCGGCGCCACCCCCTTGCCCGCCGCGATACAGCAGCAACACCGAGGCCACACCCAGCACCACACCCCCCAGCTTGGGCAGGGGCAGGCGCTCGCCCAGCAAGAGCACCGACAGGACCACCACGGCGATGGTGTTGAGCCGGTACACCGTCGAGCCCAGGCTCACATTCACATGGGCCAGCCCCTCGATGAGCAGCAGGTTCGCCCCCGCCAGCAGCATTCCGGCCAGCAGCCCATAGCGCACCGTCACCTCGTCGAAACGGAAGGGCGTGCCCGAAGCCCAGGCGTAGCCCGCCTGCAGTGCCGCCCACACCAGCCCCACCCCGAGCACATACATGCCCCGCGAACGCACCTTGATCGCGTAGCGTTTGAACACCACGTCGTTCAGGCCGGCAAAAGCCATGCTGGCCAGCGCAAACACCACCCCCTGGCTGAGCACCCCGGCCTCCCTATGCCCGCGCCCGGCTGGCCAGCCGGCGCCCCGCCGCGCCCAGCAGCACCCGGGCGTACAGCTTGTGAAACCCGAGCAGCGCGGCAAAGAGCAGGCCCATGCCGCCACGCCCGCGGGGCACCACGGCCGAGCCGAACAGCAGCACCGTCCGCGCCGCCCCACCCCCGGCGACCGGCTCCACCTTGAACCAGGAGCGGGTGCGCCCCGCCGCCAGCAGCATCTCGTCGCCCTGACGAGCCTCCACCCGCCAGGCGGAAAACCGCGCACGGTGCCCCCGGGCCACGCCACGGGCGTCCGCATCAGTGGCGTTCGCCCCGAGCGTCAGGGCCAGCAGCACCCGTTCCAGCTTGAACACGGGCGTGGTGTAGAACGCTTCCACAAAGCGTTCCAGACTCACCTGCCCCGCCACGGGGAGCGCGTAGCAGTCGGTATAGGCCCCACGGCGAGCGTACGCCGCCAGCAAAGCGCCCTCGGGCAGAGGCCTGCGGGCGATCACCGGGGCCACCCGCCCGCACGCATGGCCGGCCCTCTCCCGTGCAGATCAGCCGCCACGGGGGTAGGGTTCCACCTTGTCCTGCTCCGCCGGGTCGTTGCGGGCCACCACCGCCCGCGCCGGCGCCGTCTGGCTGAGGTTCACCGCCTCGTGGGGGACACCCGGCGGCACAAACAGGAAGTCCCCCGCCCGGCTGATCACCTCGTGCTCCAGCGCCGCGCCCCAGCGGGTCAGCACCTCGCCCTCCAGCACATAGATGCCGGTCTCGTAGCCCACGTGCACATGAGGCGCGGCCCGCGCCCCCGGCGGGATCACCACCAGGTGCATGGAAAGCCCCTGCGCCCCGACCGTCGCCCCCGAAATCCCCACAAAGTACGGCAGGCGCTGGCGCGTCATCACCGCCTGCTCGGGCCTGAGGCCCTGGACCCTGGTTTGCGCCTCGCTCATGGGATCATCCTCCGTTCCCAGCGGTTGCCCGAAGCCCCTATTCTGCGCCGGGAGCCGCCTGTCCTCACAGCCCCTTCGTGCCCACGGCCGCCGCAAGCGCCCCACCCCGGCACCCCAACCGCGATTGCTTGCCGATTTCGCTTGGTTTACACTTTTTTGCATTTGCAAGATTGTCGCCGCCCGGCCCCTGCCCGCGGGTGTACCCGCCTCAAGCCCCCCTTATCCGGAGCCAACCATGTCGTCTTTCCGCCTCCCTCGCCGACTGTGGAGTGCGCTGCTCCTGGCCGTGGCCAGCACCGCCGCCCTGGGCGCCAATCTGATCGCCAACCCAGGCTTTGAAACGCAGCCGCTCGCCACCAACTGGACGCCCTACGCCAACGTGGGGGTGCTCTCGGCGTCGCTGGACCAACCCCATTCCGGCACCTACGCGGTACTCGCCAGCAACCGCACGCAGAGCTACGCAGGCCCGGCGCAAAACCTGCTGGGCAAGCTGACGGCGGGGGTGAACTACACGGTCACCGCCTGGGTTCGGCTGCGCCAGCCGGGAAGCCAGAACTTCACCCTGAACATGAAGCAGGTGGACGGCGCTGGCACCAAATACCACCAGATTGACGGGCTGAAGGTGGAGCACGGCCGTTGGGCCAAGCTGTACGGCCACTTCAAGTACCAGCCCACGGGCACGGTGAAGACGCTGCAGTTCTACGTGACCGGTCCGGCCGCCGGGGTGGATTTCTACGTGGACGACGTCACCTTCGACCCCCCGCTCATCTACACCGCACCCGCCAACCCCGCGGCCACGGACTTCATCCGCGCCCGCGGCCGGGATCTGGTGGTGGGCCCCACCCAGCAGGTGATCCGCCTGCGGGGCATCAACTTCAGCGGCTACGCGGACGAAAGCTCCACCGCCGCCGCGGTATACAACGCCAAGACCTTCGACGCCATCGACTACCAGCGGGTCAAGGACATGGGCTTCAACGCCGTGCGCCTGAACCTCTGGTACCGGGTATTCGAGGAGAACTCCGCGCCCTACGTCTACAAGCCCGAGGGCTGGCAGTGGCTGGAGCAGAACCTGATCTGGGCGAAGCAGGCGGGCCTCACCCTGATCCTGGACATGCACGCGCCACCCGGGGGCTTTCAGGGGCCGGATTCCAATACCGGCTTCTGGAGCAACCAGACCTACCGGAACCGGGCCAAGGCGCTGCTGGTGGCCATCGCCAGCCGCTACAAGAACGAGCCCCTCATCGCTGCCTACGACATCCTGAACGAGCCCAACCCGCCCAAAGACGCCACCTGGCAAGCCTGGGCCAAGGAAGCTGTGGCCGCCATCCGCGCGGTGGACAAGAACCATCTGATCATCGTCGAGCAAAGCTTTGCCGCGGACTCCGCTGCATTCATCATCCCCGACGACGGCAACCTGCTCTACGAGTTCCACATGTACGACCCGTGGCGCTACACCTCGCAGCTTTCGCCCGCCTACGGCAGCGGCTTCTATGGCAGCTACCCCGACCCGCTCGTCTCCCTGCCCCCCGGTTCATTCACCAAGAGCCACGTGCAGAACGCGCCCATTCCCACCGGCACCACCGGCTGGACCTACTACCAGGGCACACCGGTCAAGATCACCGACCCGGCGGTGTACGCCGCGGTGCCCGCCTTCTTCAGCACCAACAACAGCGGTCGGGTCCACTTTGATGATTTCGCCGTGGACGAGTTCGACGCCAGCGGTACCCTCACCCGGCGCATCCTGGCAGCCGATGTGGAAGACGCCGCCAAACTGCCCAGCCTGTGGCAATGGGCCAAGCCCCTGTACGACCCCTTCATCGCCATCACCGGCAACTTCGCCAGCGCCGGCGCCGGAGGCAGCGGCAGCAAGCGCAATGAGGCCAGCGGCCACACCGGCACCAGCGCCGTTTCCATCGGCGCCACCAGCGGCGGCACCTACGGGCTGATCAACGACCGCCTCCAGTTCGGTGTCCGCCAAGGCTACAGCTACCGCATCAGCGGCTGGATCAAGGGTGAAGCCGTAGCCGGCGGCTCCGGCGCCCTGGGCTTCCAGTTGCGCAAGCTTGGCAGCGGCCAGCAACGCACCCCGCTCACCAAGGACGTACTCAATACTTCCATCACGACCTGGAGTAATGTTGCCTTCTACGCCGCCAGGAACGTGCCCTTCACCGTGGGCGAATTCGGCGTCAGCCACGCCAACATCGCCAAGGACCTGGGCGGCCTGCGCTGGCTGGGCGACGTGATGGACATCATCGAAGCCAACGGCGGCAACTACTTCTACTGGGGCTACAAGGACGCCATCTTCGGCATCCACACCAACTTCTACGGCTTCCCCGACGAAACCACCGGTAACCCGCAACTCATCAACTTCTTCAAGCAACGCTTCGGCGTCAACCGCTGAACCCCACCCTGGCCGGCACGCGACGCCCCCGCACCGGCCAGCCCAGCCCCGGATCGAAGGCAGACCCCGTTTAATCCCCTTGCGAGCCGCCGCCCTTGGCGGCTTCGAGGGCCGGGGAAAGGTAACGCACCAGTTGTTTGGTGGAGATGTCGTCCAGGTTCCGCAGTTTGATGTGCCGCCTGCCTTTGCCCTTGCCTTCCAGGAAGCCCAGCTCATCCTTGATCATCGCGCCGTGCCCGAATTCCACCGAGACATGCTCCTTGTAGGCAAAAACACCGCCAAACGGAACGCCGCACGAGAACAGGATGCCGCCGTACTTGACCTCTTCCGACAACGGCTCCACGTTCGCCTTCACCAGGGCACGAACGGCCTCGACCACCTGGAACTGGTTGTGCCCGAGCAGGCGAATGTCTTCGAGCAGCGCGTGAACGGTCTTGGCCATGGGTCGGCAATGGAGAATCGGGAACGCGCCCATTATTCCACCTCTCCCGCCTCCGGCGCGCTCCGCCGGGGCCAGCCCCTCTTCGCACAAACCCCGTTTTCGCAGCCGCCTCAACTCAACGCGTATCGCGGCACCCCTTCTACGCCCCTCATCCTTCGCGCCCTTAAATCAACCCCTCAAACAACTGCACCGTGACCCGCTCGCCGGCTTCGACGCCGGCGCATTCTTCGTCGAGGATGATGAAGCAGTCGGCTTCGGACATGGAGCGGAGGATGCCGGAGCCCTGGGCGCCGGTGGTGCGGACTTGCCAGCGGCCGTCGGCGAATTCGAGTTTGCCGCGGGGGTATTCCCGGCGGCCGGGATTTTTGCGCAGGCGGTCGGCGCAGACGACTTCGAGGAGGGGGCGGGGGGGAAGCGGGTCCATGCCGGCCATGCGCAGCAGGGCGTCCTGCACGATCTGGTAGAAGGTGACCATGACGGCTACCGGGTTGCCGGGCAGACCGAAGAGCCAGGCGCCGCCCAGGTGGCCGAAGGCCATGGGGCGGCCGGGTTTGATCTCGAGCTTCCAGAAGCGGACTTCGCCAAGTTTGTCCATCAGCTCGCGGATGAAGTCGGCCTCGCCCACGGAGACGCCGCCGGTAGTGAGGATCACGTCGGCGTGCCGGGCGGCCTGGGCGAAGGCGGCTTCCATGGTGGCGGGCTCGTCGGGAACGACGCCCATGTCCAGCAGTTCGAAGCCGAGGCGGGTGAGCGCGCCAAAGAGGGTGTAGCGGTTGCTGTCGTACACCTCGCCGGGGGCGAGGGGCCGGCCGATGGAGGCGAGCTCGTCGCCGGTGGAGAAGAAGGCGACCCGCAGGCGGCGGGCGACGGCCACCTCGGCGATGCCCAGGGAGGCGATGAGCCCCAGATCGGCGGGGCGGATACGCTTGCCGGCGGCGAGGGCGGCGGAGCCGAGGGCAAGGTCTTCGCCCGCGCGGCGCAGGTTCTGCCCGGCGCGCTGGCCGGGGGGGATGACGACCTTGTTGCCCTCGCTGCGGGTGATTTCCTGCACCACCACAGCGTCGGCCCCGTGGGGCATGACGGCGCCTGTCATGATGCGCACGGCCTGGCCGGCACCGACGATGCCGCTGAAAGCGCGGCCGGCGAAGGCGGTGCCGACCACGTCGAGCGTGGTGTCGCCCTGGGCGGCCAGGTCGGCGGCGCGGATGGCGTAGCCGTCCATGGCGGAATTGTCGTGGGCGGGCACGTTGCAGGGGGCGATCACGTCACGGGCGAGGATGCGGCCGAGGGCATCGCGCACGGGCACCATTTCCCACCCGCCAACGGGGCGGATGCTGTCGAGGATGAGTTGGCGGGCCGCGTCCACCCGCAGGGTGTTGCGGCCGGCGGGGCCGGCGCAGCCCAGGTCCGTTTCGGAGGCAGGATTCATGTTGGCGAACTCAGGGTAAACCGCAGGTTGGGGGTGAAAACGGATTAGTAGCACAAAAGTCCGCCTGTTAGAGGGCCTGACGGCGTTGAACAATGCGGATTTGCAGCGTATTCTCGACAGGTGGCCGGGCGATGCGCTTGGGCACATCGCGCAGCAAGAGTGGAAGGAAGGTGCCGGACGAGGCAAGCCGGGAACGGGTGGCAGTGGTACCCGCTCCGCAGAGCAAGCCGGTCCGCAAACAAATAGACGAAGGAGGAAGCTGTCAATGTTGAAGTCTTTGCACATTGACCCCCAGAAGTGCACCGGCTGCTTGCAGTGCGAAATGGCGTGTTCCTATGAGCACACCGGGGTGGTCAACCCGTCCAAATCCCGTATCAAGGTATTCAACTTCGAGCACGAAGGTCGCAAGGTGCCCTACACCTGCACCCAGTGCGCGGAGGCCTGGTGCCTCAAGGCCTGCCCGGTGGAAGCCATCAAGATCGATGCCACCACGGGCGCCAAGGCCGTCCATGAAGACATCTGCGTCGGTTGCAAGGTGTGCACCATCGCCTGCCCGTTCGGTACCGTGAATTACAACCACGATTCCGGCAAGGTGCAGAAGTGCGACCTGTGCGGCGGTGATCCGGCCTGTGCCAGCGCCTGCCCCACCGGCGCGATCACCTACATCGACGCCGACTGGACTGGCCTGGACCGCATGCGCGCCTGGGCTGCCAAGGCCAACGCCGCTGTCAGCGCTTGAGGAGGCACGATCATGGGATGGAATAGAAAACTCCTGCGCGTGAACCTTTCCAACGGCACGTGCACGGCTGAACCGCTCAACATGCAGTGGGCGGACGAATACCTGGGCTCCCGCGGCCTGGCCACCAAGTATCTGGTGTCGGAGATCGACGCCAAGGTGGACCCGCTCGCGCCCGAAAACAAGCTGATCATGTCCACCGGGCCGCTCACCGGCACCATGGCTTCCACCGGGGGCCGCTACACGGTGGTGACCAAGGGACCGCTGACCGGCGCCATCGCCTGCTCCAACTCCGGCGGCTTCTTTGGCGCGGAGATGAAGTTCGCCGGCTGGGACATGATCATCTTCGAAGGCAAGTCCGAAAAGCCGGTCTACCTCCTGGTGGAGAACGACAAGGCTGAACTGCGCGATGCCTCCCACCTGTGGGGCAAGACCTGCTGGGAAACCGAGGAAACCATCAAGCACCAGCACCAGGACCCGCAACTGCGCGTGTCGTCCATCGGCCGCGCGGGCGAGAACCAGGTATTGTTCTCCTGCGTGGTGAATGACCTGCACCGGGCGGCGGGCCGCTCCGGCGTGGGGGCGGTGATGGGCTCCAAGAACCTGAAGGCCGTGGCCATCCGCGGCACCCAGGGCGTGGCCGGCATCAAGGACTTCAAGGAGTTTCTGAAGGTCACCAAGGAGAAAAAGCAGGTGCTGGCGGATAACGCCGTCACCGGCCAGGGTCTGCCCAAGTTCGGCACCCAGGTGCTGATGAACGTGATCAACGAGATCGGAGCCCTGCCGACCCGCAACCACCGGGATGTGCAGTTTGAAGGCGCGGGCAAGATTTCCGCCGAGGCGATGGCGGAAAAGCGCCCCACCGACGGCAAATCCCATCTGGTGACCAACGCCGCCTGCTTTGGCTGCACCATCGCCTGCGGCCGTGTTTCGCAGATCGACAAGGGTCACTTCTCGGTGGTCAACAGCCCGAAGTACTGGGGTGCGTCGGGCGGGCTGGAATACGAGGCTGCCTGGGCGCTGGGCGCGGCCAACGGGGTGAACGACCTGGAAGCCCTGCAGTACGCCAACATGCTGTGCAACGAAGACGGCATGGACCCCATCTCCTTCGGCGCCACCGTGGGCGCGGTGATGGAGCTGTTCGAAATGGGCGTGATCACCCAGGAGCAACTGGGGATCGAGGCGCCCTTCGGCTCGGCTGAAGCGCTGTGCAAGCTGGCCGAGATGACTGCCCAGGGCGTGGGTTTCGGCAAGGAACTGGGTCAGGGCTCCAAGCGGCTGTGCACCAAGTACGGCCACCCGGAACTGTCCATGAGCGTGAAGGGCCAGGAATTCCCGGCCTACGATTCCCGTGGCATCCAGGGCATGGGCCTGACCTACGCCACCAGCAACCGTGGTGCCTGTCATCTGCGCTCCTACACAGTGGCGTCCGAAGTGCTGGGCATCCCGGTCAAGACCGACCCGCTCGCCACCGAAGGCAAGCCGGCGCTGGTCAAGGCCTTCCAGGACGCCACGGCGGTGTTCGACGCCGCAGGCATCTGCATCTTCACTTCGTTCGCGTGGACGCTGGCGGACATCCAGCCCCAGATCCAGGCCGCCTGCGAAGGCGACTGGTCCATGGACAAGCTCAACGAAGTGGGCGAGCGGATCTGGAACATGGAACGCCAGTTCAATCTGGCGGCGGGCCTGACCCACAAGGACGACAACCTGCCACCGCGCCTGACCACCGAACCGGCCAAGACCGGCCCGGCCAAGGGCTTGGTGAATGGTCTCGCAACGATGCTGCCCGAGTACTACGAGATCCGGGGCTGGACGGCCGAGGGGGTTCCCACCGGGGAAACCCTCAGCCGTCTGGGCCTTTCCTGATCCCGCGCGGGCCGTACTCCCTGTGACCCACTGCCTGCCGCTTCAGCGGCAGGCAGTGTTTTTGCACGAGACCAAGACATGAAACACGTAATACTCGGCAACGGCCCGGCAGGGGTCGTGGCCGCCGAAACCTTGCGCCAGGCCGCCCCCGACGCGGAGATCGTACTGGTGGGCAACGAGGATGCGCCACCCTATTCCCGCATGGCCATCCCCTACCTGCTGGAAGAGAACATCGACGAATCCGGCACCTACCTGCGCAAGACACCCAGCCACTTTTACGACCTGAACATCCGCGAATTGCGCGGCCGTGCCGTGGCGCTCGATACCAGCAAGCAGACCCTGCTCTTTGACGACGGGCATTTCGAGCACTATGACCGGATCCTGGTGGCCACGGGCTCGCACCCGGTGCGTCCGCCCATCCCCGGGGTGGATTTGCCCCAGGTGCAAACCTGCTGGACGCTGGAAGACGCCCGCGCCATCGCCAGCTATGCCAAGCCCGGTTCCCGGGTGCTGCAACTGGGCGCAGGCTTCATCGGCTGCATCATCATGGAAGCCCTGGCCAAGCGCGGCGTGCAACTGACCGTGGTGGAACGGGGCGACCGCATGGTGCCGCGGATGATGACGCCCCTGGCCGGTGGCATGATCAAGCGCTGGGTGGAAGATAAAGGCATCCGCGTGGTGACTTCTGCCGGGGTGGAACGGATCGACCCGGTGGCGCCACCCCAGCCTTCGCTGGTGGGCAAGTTCGCCAACGTCTTCAAGAGCCTGGCGGGCGAAACCCCCAAAGCACCCGCCAGCAACGAGGTGGTGGTCAAGCTCTCCACCGGCGAGCAGATCACCTGCGACCTGGTCATCGTCGCCGCGGGCGTGGCGCCCAACGTGAGCTTTCTCGAACACACGCCGGTGCATGTGGCCAGCGGGGTGCTGGTCAATGACCGGATGGAAACCAGCGTGCCCGGTATCTACGCAGCCGGGGACGTGGCCGAAGCGCCGGACCTCTTCACCGGAGCGCACCTGGTCTCGGCCATTCAGCCCAACGCGGTGGACCAGGCCCGGGTGGCCGCCCTCAACATGGCCGGCGGCGATGCCCGGTTGGCGGGGGTGCTGGCGATCAACGTGCTCGACACCCTGGGGCTGATTTCGTCGTCGTTCGGCCAGTGGTGGGCATCGCCGGACGGGCAGGGGGTGGAGCTGGCCGACGAGGCCAACTGGCGCTACCTGAGTCTGCAGTTCAAGGACGACGTGCTGGTGGGCGCGACTTCCGTGGGCCGCACCGAGCACATCGGGGCGCTGCGGGGGCTGATCCAGGGCCGGGTCCGGCTGGGGGCGTGGAAGGACCGCCTGCTGGCCAATCCCCACGCCTTCTTCGAGGCCTATGTGGCCTGTGCGCAACCCTTGTCGGTGACGGGCCGGGCGTGAAGATCACGTTCAAACTCTTCGCCACGCTCGGGGACTACCTGCCCCCCGAGAAGAAGGGCAACCAGGTGGTGCTGGAACTGGCGGAAGGCACTACGGTGGCGGACCTGATCGAACGCTACCGGGTGCCACCCAAACTGGCCCATCTGGTGCTCATCAATGGTCATTTCATCCCCCCGGAACAGCGCGCCACCCGCACGCTGAGCGAGGGCGAGGAACTGGCCATCTGGCCGCCCATCGCCGGGGGCTGAGGGCGGCGGATGTACGGGTGCGGCATGCCGGACGAAGAGGTCGTGCGGGAGGTTACGGCGTCGGTGGCCGAATTTGCCCGCTGCCTGGAAGTGGCGGCCCCCGGGTGGGTCACGCGTCTGGCCGAGGGGCACTACCGGGTGGAGCACGCTGCCGCGGGGCTGGAGATCCGTCTCCAGCCCACGGGCAGGCGCCGCATCGGCCTTTTCGACCTGCCCGTGCTCGAGGCCCGCTACCGCTTCATCGCGGGCAGCCCGGAAGCGCGGCGGCGTCTGCTCGAACATCTGGACCGCGGAATGCAGCGGGGGGGCGGTTGAGCGGTCTGGCCCAGGCGTTTTCCGAGGCGTTCCACCTGCTGTCCGGGTTCGACGCCCGGGTGGCGGAGATCGTGCTGCTCTCCCTGCAGGTGAGCGGGCTGGCCGTGGTGGCCGGCACGCTCATCGGCCTGCCCCTGGGCGCCTGCCTCGCGGTGGGGCGTTTTGCCGGGCAGGGGCTGCTCACCGTGCTCATCAACGGCTTCATGGGACTGCCCTCGGTGGTCGTGGGGGTAGTGGTCTATCTCATCCTCTCCCGCTCCGGTCCGCTGGGCAGCTTCGGCATTCTTTACACTCCGGCAGCCATGGTGGTGGCCCAGACCCTGCTGGTGATCCCCCTGATGGCAGCCATTGCCCGCCAGGTAGTGGAAGACAGTTGGCGCCAGTACGCCGAGGAATTGCAGGTCCTGCGCTTCACCTGGTGGCAGAGCGTCACCACCCTGCTCTACGATTGTCGCCATTCCCTGCTGGTGGCGGTGCTGGCGGGCCTGGGGCGCGCCATGAGCGAGGTGGGCGCGGTGATGATCGTCGGCGGCAACATCGACCGGGCCACCCGCACCATGACCACCGCCATCGCCCTGGAAACCAGCAAAGGCGACCTGCCCTTGGCCGTGGCCCTGGGGCTGGTGCTGATCGGCCTGATCCTTGCCCTCAACGCCCTGGCCTTCGGCCTGCGCACCTGGGCCATGCGCCGCTACGGATAAGCCGCCATGTTCCCCCTGCGCCTTCAGGATCTGCGTTTTTCCCCCAACGGCCGCACCGTGCTGGCCGGCGTGAACCTGGAACTGGGGAGCGAAGGCATCAGCGTCATCCTCGGCCCCAACGGTGCCGGCAAGAGCGTGCTGCTGCGCATGCTCTGCGGCTTGCTGCAGCCCGACGGCGGACACATCGCGCGCAGCTCCGACGGCCACGGGTCCGAGCGCATCACCATGGTCTTCCAGCACCCCATGCTGCTGCGCGCCTCGGTGCTGGCCAACGTGGAACTGGGGCTCAAACCCGCCCGGTTGCCCCGGCTGGAACAACGACGGCGGGCCCTGGCCATGCTGGAACGAGTGCAACTGGCCAACCGGGCGCAGGACAGCGCCCGGCACCTGTCCGGTGGCGAGCGCCAGCGGCTGGCCCTGGGCCGGGCCTGGCTCACCCGGCCGCGGCTGCTGTTGCTGGACGAGCCCACCGCCAGCGTGGACCCGGCGGGGCTGGAGGGCATCGAACGCATCATCCGCGAGATCCGCACCGAGGGCACCCGCATCCTGATGACCACCCACAGCCTGGGGCAGGCCACCCGCCTGGCCGACGACATCATCTTCCTGCACGATGGCCGGGTGACCGAACACACCCCGGTTCAGCGTTTCTTTTCCCGGCCGGCCTCGGACGAGGCGCGGCGTTTCATCCAAGGAGAACTCCCATGGCGTCTCGCCTTCTGAACCTCCTGCGCACCGTCGCGCTCGCTCTGCTGGCCACCCAGGCGATGGCGGCGGAGAGCATCGTGCTCGCCTCCACCACCTCCACTGAGCAATCGGGACTCTTCGGCCACATCCTGCCCATGTTCGAGAAGAAGACCGGCATCGCCATCAAGGTGGTGGCGCTGGGCACCGGCCAGGCCCTGGACACGGGCCGCCGGGGCGACGCCGACGTGCTGCTGGTGCACGACCGCCCGGCGGAGGACAAATTCATCGCCGAGGGCTTTGGCGCCTACCGCAAGGACGTGATGTACAACGACTTCGTGGTGGTCGGACCGGGTGCCGACCCGGCCGCCACCCAGAGCGCCAAGGACACGGAAGAAGCCTTCCGCCGCATCGCCGCCAAGAGCGCCACCTTCATCTCCCGCGGCGACAAGAGCGGCACCCACGCGGCGGAACTGCGCTTCTGGAAAGCGGTGAACGTCACCCCCCAGGGCCAGCCCTGGTACAAGGAGGCCGGTTCCGGCATGGGGCCCACCCTGAACATGGCAGCCGGGGTCGACGGTTACACCCTGGCCGACCGGGGCACCTGGGCCAATTTCAAGAACCGCCAGAACCTGCAGATCACCTATCAGGGCGACAAGCGGCTGTTCAACCCCTACGGCGTCATCCTGGTGAATCCGGCCAAGCACCCCCATGTCAAGCAAGCGGCGGCCGAGCGCTTCATCCACTGGCTCACCTCGGAAGAGGGCCGCCAGGCCATCGCCTCCTACAAACTGGCCGGCGAGCAAGTGTTCTTTCCCACCTCCGGCAAGTAGGGCGGGATCAGAAGGCGTCGGTGCCGCTGGGGCAAGCCAGGGTGCCGTCGGTAAAGGCGGTGGCGGCCGGCGGATCGCACTTGCGGCAGGTGCAGCGGCTGCCGGCCGAGTTCAGCCCCGCCCACAGCTTGAGCTTGCTGTCGCTGCCCTTGAGCACGAACGCCCGCCCCCCCGTGGCACGGGTATAGGTGTAGGTGTAGCGGTCGGCGTAGTCCGGCGCGAGGGCGGTCGGGTAGCTGCCGGTGGCGACCAGGGTGCGCTCCGCGCCCGAGGCGGCCGACATCATGGCCTCCCGCAACTGGGTCTGGCGGGTGGTCTGCACCTGGGTCTGGTACATGGGATAGCCCAGCGAAACAAGCACGGTGATGATGACCACGGTGATCATCATCTCGATCAGGGTGAACCCCCGGGACTGGGCAGCGGGCATGGCAATCCTCAGAAGAAATTGGTCAGCTCCCGCCAGTTGAGGCGGCTGGTGACGCCCGGGCGGGAAAACTCCAGTTGCCCCCAGCCCGCTGAGGGGCTGGCATCGCCCGCATTGGCAAAGCTGATGGCAAAGTGGCGAGCGTTGCCGGTGCCCTTGATGCGGGTGGTGACCACCGCCTGGGCCTCGCCGGCGCCCAGCTCGTGCAGCAGCGAAGTGCCTATGGTGGCGCCGCGGAACTTGATGCCTGCCGTCCCGGAAGTGCCGTCCGCCAGTTGCAGGGGGCCGAAGGCATAGCCGGTCTTGTACTTGAGGTAGGGCACACAGGTGGCCGAAGCCGGCGTGGCATCCCGCGTCACGGGCAGGTAGACCAGGCTGTTGACGATGGTGGCCGGGCCGGTGATGGTCAGATCGCTGTCGAGCGCGGGCACCCCGGTATCGGACGAAACCCCGGCGCCGGTATACCAGGCCAGAGACCAGCTCCCGCCGTAGCGCTTGAACGCGGCGAGCCGACTCTTGCTCTGGGCCAGCAGCAGCAGGGCATTGCCGCCCGCGGTATTGATCAGCGCGCCATTGAGGCTCTGGATGGCCTCGCCGGAGCCGCTGTCCCCCGGCGAAGTGCCCAGCACACCGTCCAGGTCCGTCACCTGCAGGTGGCCGCTGCTGTCGCCGAAGTAGATTTCGCCGTCCCGGTAGTAAAGCAGGTTGCTGCTCACCGTCTTGCTCAGCGCGGCCACCTTGGCGCTGCCGGAGCCATCCACCGTGCGGCTGATGAGTTGGTTGCCCACCACGTAGGCCACGGTGGGAGGCGTGGCGGCACCGCTCACGGCCACCGTGGGCGCGGCCCCGCCAAAGGGGTAGGACGGCGACTTGTAGCCGGTGCGCTGGTCGAGCCAGGCGACGCTGTTGAGTGTGGCGCCGGAATTGCTGATGCTGAGGGCGAAGTGGATCTCCCCACCCAGGACGGAGCCAGTCAGGTAGGTGCTACCGCCGCTGGCCACCGCCGCGATCTGCCCCCAGGGATGGGTATCCATCAAGGTCTTGGCGTCAGCGGTCAGGGGCAAGACCTGACGCGGAATCCAACCCCACTGCAAGGCCCCCGAACTCCGGCTCACCGAGTAGAGCACCCCGTCGTCCGTGGCGAAGAGCACCGAGTCGCCCACGATGACGGGCGCGGTGCGCCAGGGCCGCCCCAGCACCGAATCCGCTGCCCGCCCCGCCAGGTACTTGCCGCTCTCCGCGTTCGGATTGACCACCCGCTCGGCGCTGCTGGTGCCGAAAGCCGCGGCATCGGCACTGTCCAGGCTCACCAGGGCGTTGCCAGCGGCGTTGACCGTGTAGATGCGCGCCTGGCGCTGGGCAACGGTGAGCTTGGCGTATTCGGCGGCGGCATCCCAGGTGGCGCTGGCGGCCACCGAGCCGTCCGCCTGCAGGGCGTAGGCAAACAGGTGACCGGAAATGCCGGCCGTACCGTCTGCCTTCACATCCCGCTGGCTGGCGATGAACGCCAGATCCCCCACGTTGGCCAGGGGCGGCACCGCCGGCGGCGTCAGCGAGTAGTATCCACTGTCCGACATCTGCGCCATGGGCGTGGTGCTCCCTGTGGGAATGGAGCTGGCCTTGGCGTAGAGCTTGGTGCCCGCGTTGTTCTGGGCCGTGACCCGGGTGGCCAGCACCTCCCCCACCAGCGTCAGGGGCGTGCCATTGCCCATGTCGAAGGAACCCTGATCCACCACCAGGCCGGCGGCGATATGCACGTTGCCCTGGGTGGTCAGATTGCCGCTGTACACGTTGATCTGCAGCCGCTCCGGCTTCTGGCTGGCCATGGCGGACTGATCGGCGCACGGGCTGTAGTTGGCGCAGGTGGTGCCGCCATTGATCTGGAAGCCGTTGGCCACGTTCAGCACCGCCGTACCCGAGCTGCCGTCCACCGCGATGCTGCAGCCCGCGGCCCAGTCCACCGTGTCGATGAAGTACTTGCCCGGCGCGAAGGTGACCATGCCGCCATTGCAGCGCAACTCCAGCCGCTTGATCTTGCTGTCGCCGAGGAACTTGAGCTTGGCGTTGGAGAAGTCCACGGTAACCGTGTCGTAGTCCCCAGCCGGCAACTGCACCTCGCCCCCCTTGGCGGGCAGGGTCAGGCTACGACCATCGCCACTGACCGTGGTGGTGGTGGTGAGGCTGTAGTTGGCCATGAGCTGCGCGGTATTCCCGTAGTAGAACTGGTCCGCGTTGGCCAGCTTCACGTCGAACGCGGCAGCGCTGGCGCTATAGGTGTCCAGGGTCACATGAGCGACGGTCTTGCCCGACGAAGCCACCTTCTCCGCCGGGCTGGCCGAATGGTTCTTGCAATAGTTGCCGGGCGTGCCGCTACCGTTGGCCCCGAACGCGCCCGGCTCGGTGTTCACCACGCTGCCACCGTAGAACTCGACGTTGCACTGCCCGCCCACGTCGGCCGGGTTGCCGATGCTGACCGCACCCCCGGTGTAGGTGGAGAACACGGCCCCCAGGCCGGTGCTGGAAGAGGTGGTGGTGCAGGCGTCGGCGGCAAGCACCACCGAGGCGCCCAGCTGCAACAAGGCGCAGGCCAGCGCTCCGATCCGGCGGATCCGGTGCGAGAGGTTCATGGCGAATACTCCTGCGACATGGACAGCACAACCCCGGTGTCGTCGCTGACACCGCTGGCCCGCGCCACCACGGTGAAGCGGGCACGCTGGGAACTGGCAGCCTGGGTGGCGCCGTTGGCACCCACCAGTTGCTCGCCGAAGGCCGGCGCCATCCCCTCGAAGATGATGATGTAGTGGGCTGCGCTGGCGCGGCTGTCCAGTTGCGCGGCTGCGATGGAAGCGCTGGTAGGCCAGGGGTTGACCGCGGGCACGGTGCCGTCGGCCCGCACGTAGTAGCCGTTGCCGGCATTGCGCACCGCGCTGGCCACATCGGCTTTGCCCGCCACGAAGGCACGCACGGCGGCGTCCGCTTCCTTCAGCGCGCTCTCCGCCAGGAACAAGGCGCGCTGACGATCGTTCCAGCCGATGGCGGCGCGGGATTCGCTGGTGGCCCCCAGATAGCCCGCCGCGCCGATGATGGCCGTGGCGGTGAGCAGCACCAGAGCCACCACCAGGGCGGCACCCCGCTCGGGCCTGCGCACGACATGCCGGGAACGGGTCATAGGTTGCGCAACCCTACTGTAGTGCGCAGGCTCAGGTAGGCCGCGCGGTCATCCGCTGTCACCGTGGAGCCGCCAAACACGTAGCTCCCGGCCTGCCCCCCCATCTGGTTCTTGCTGCGCATCAGCAATTCCACCTGCACCGCGCGCACGCCGGTCCAGGCGCTCACGGTCGCCGCGGTCTTGGCCGTTTCATTGACCACGCGATCGCCATCCGTATCCACGTCGTAGCGGATGCGCAGCTTGTCCACCAAGGGAGACACCAGCACCGGCACCTTGCTGGTGGCGCTCATCCGGTACAGCCCCCGGGGTTTGCCATCGGGTTGGCCAACGAACCACCAGGTGGTGTCCAGCCGCCCCACCGATGCGCCCAGGCCGTAGGTTTCGCCCAGATCACCCCGCAGATTGCCGCCGCCATGGGTGCCCGCCACCGCGCCCGCGGCATGGGCCAGTTCCTGCAAACCACCGCTGCGATCGGTAGCGGACGTGATCTGGAAGCGGGTCCAGTTGATGCAATCGGTGATCACCGCCACGTCGTTGGCGGCAAAGGCCTGCACCGGCTTTTTGACCATCAACGCATCGCTGGACGCCGCCTGTCCCCCGGAAAGCTCCGACAGGGCTCCGCTCACACCCACCAGCGCCACCACGTCGGAATCCGGGCTCGTGGCAGCCACCTCGGCGGCCCCATGCACACCGGACGTGGCGAGGCCGGACAAAGCCGCCGTATCCACCCCACGCAGGGCCCCGTCGTCCGGATTGAAGGCAGCGCTGGTCGCCAGCACGCTGATGGGGGTGGACACCGGCCAGCAGCCGAAATCCCCGGCCGCGCGGACATCGCGCACCAGCAAGTCCAGCGCGATGCGGCCCTCGTTCTGGATGTCCGCCACACCGCTGGAAAGCCGGGCTGTCGCCCGCTGGGAGGTGAAGACGGCAAAGGCGCTGCCCATCACCACCAGCCCCAGGGTCATGGCGATCATCACTTCGACCAGGGTGAACCCCTGATGCCGCCTACAGCCTGACCACATAGCTCGCACTCATGGTGTCGCGCCCCGCGGGCGTCCAGTAAAGGATGAGACTGCACTGGCTGGAATCGCAACTCAGCGCCGCCTTGCCTCCCGGCAGATCCCGCTGCACGGCGCCCAGCCAGGTGGCCGCATCACCGCTCAGGGAATCCGGGGTATCGGAAGCTGCCATCGCCCATGCGGACGGGGTGGCCCGCCCGTCGCTCAGCCGGTCCAGCGCGTCGCTGGCATAGGCGGACGCCACCACCACGTAGCGGGAGTCCGCCCCCTGGCGCAGGCTCTCCGACTGCAACTTGAGCGCGCCGATCAGGCCCACCGAAACGATGAGCACCGACAGCATCACCTCCAGCAGGCTGGAGCCGCGCTCACAGCACCTGTGCCGAACCGCCCGCATTGATGCGTACCTGTACTTGCTGCCCGCCCGAGTCGAAGGAGTACACCGGCTCGCTGGAAAGGTTGTCGCCCAAGCCCGTCGGGGCGAAATCGATGCGGGTGTCGGCGGGGCCGCTGAGGCTGGCCCCCTGGTAGCGGGCGGCAAAATCCCGCTGGGTCAGACACCCCAGCGCCGTGCTCCCGCGCACGATGGCCCATGCCACGTCCGCGTCGCCGCAGGCAGCCACACCCTCCCCGTTGACCAGGAGTGTGGTTCGCGCGCCGGACTGCACCGCCAAGGCCCGAGCCTGGGCCGTAGCCCGAACCAGCCCTTCGGAGGCGGCCTCCGCCTGCCTGCCGGAGGACATCTGCGCCATGTTGGGCGCCGCTGCCGCCAGAACCAGCAACAGGATGCCCAAGGCAACCAGCAGTTCGGTGAGCGAAAAGCCACCCGCCCGGGCCACTTGGGACACGGCAGACAAAGGCGACATCGCGAAAAGCTGTTGCATGGGGTCAATCCGGATCCGGCTACCAAGGCGTTACCCCTGTTTTCGGCATCCTGGGCTGGAATTTAAGGGTTCCCTAAATTTCCCGGCGGCCCGACGTGCCCCTCAGCAACCACTCACCCTCCACCGCCGCGCCGGCTGAAGGCTTGCGCGCGGCAGACCGAGGCAAAGCAGAACCGCTGTGCCAAGCGGATTCCGGCCAGCCGTGCCAGCCTTCATTTTCAAAAACCCTTTGTACTGATATACTTAGTGGTTTACCCGCTCGTCCGCCGAGCGGTTTGCTGTGATGCGTCGTTTCAGCGCCGGGGAGAGCGCGATGCCACGTTCAGCGGCAAATTCCGCCTGGCGGAGTCCCGCGTCGCCCCGCAGCCCCGCTTCGGCGGTCACCCGTGCCGCATCACACCTGCACGCTTTCGCACTGCCGTCCCGCCGGCCTTCGGTCCGGATGGGCAATGTGTTTTTTTGGGTTTGGGGAGAAGACGATGCAAAACGTCCTGAACTTGAAAGACGCCCTGCCTGCTGCCCGCAAGCTGCCCGGGTTGCACCTCATCGGGGATCTTTTTGAATGCCGCTGCGCGCCGGAACGCCTGCTCGACGCCGCCTGGATTGAAAAACTGTGCGTGGACATGGTCAATGAGGTGGGGCTCACCGCCATTGCCCATGTGTTCCATGCTTTTGGCGACGACGGCGGTGTGACCGGCATGGTGGTGCTGGCGGAATCCCACCTTTCGCTGCACACCTGGCCGGAGGATGGCTACGTGACCCTGGACGTATACGTGTGCAACTACTCCACCGACAACCGGGGCAAGGCCCAGCGCCTGTTCAACGGCCTGGTGGAAACGTTCCAGCCCGACGCGCCGCGGGTCTGGAGCATCGACCGGGCCTGACCATGGGCGGCCCCAAGGCGAGCGGCGCCGGCCGCTACTACCTGGAGCAGTTGTCCGCCGACACCGGCTTTTACCTGCACGGCAGCACGCCGATCGCCACGGCGCAATCGCCCTTCCAGCACATCGAGCTCTTTGAGAGCCCGCTCTACGGCCGGACGCTGCGCATTGACGGCTGTTTCATGACCTCGGAGCGGGACGAGTTCTTCTACCACGAGCCACTCATCCATCTGCCCGCCACGGCCCATCCAGCGCCGCGCCGGGCATTGATCGTGGGCGGCGGCGACGGCGGCGCCGCCGAGGAGCTGCTCAAGCACGACACCATCGAACACGTGGTGCTGGCAGAGTTGGACCCGGTAGTGGTGGATTTCGCGCGCCGGCATTTGTCCGGCATTCACCGCGGGGCCTTCGACGACCCGCGGCTTGCATTGCGCATCGGTGACGGCAAAGCCTTCATCGAGACCACCGGGGAGCGCTTCGACCAGATCACCCTGGATCTCACCGACCCGTTTGGTCCGGCCCAGACCCTCTACACCGCCGAGTTCTATGGCGCCTGCCGGCGGGCGCTGAATCCGGGCGGCGTGCTGAGCCTGCACATCCAGTCCCCCATCACCCGGCCACGGGCCCTGCGCCGCATTGTCCGTTCGCTGGAAACCGCCTTCCCCATCGTGCGGCCCTATCTGGTCTATGTGCCGCTCTACGGCATGCTGTGGGGCATGGCCATGGCCAGCGACGGCACCGACCCGCTGGCGCTGACCGAAGCGGAGGTGGACGCCCGGATCGCCGCCCGAGGGCTGACCGCGCTGCAGCTCTACAACGGCGCCACCCACCGGGGCATGCTCGCCCTGCCCAATTTCGTGCGGGAGATCCTCGCAGTGCCCGACGCTCCCATCCACGAGGGCGAAGACGTGGACGAGGTGCCGGACCCGGCGAGCCTGCCGGGGCTGACCGTGCAGCCTGCCGCTTAAGCGGCATGCCACCGCTGCCGACAACCAACGCACACCCGGGGCAAGCGATTCGCCCGCATAATCCCCGTAAAGCGTGCCGTCGCCTGACGGCCGCCACGGCCTTTTCCTTCCCGACCCGAGATCATGAGCCAAGCGCACACCACACTGCTCACCCCCGTTGAAGCCCGCATTCTGGGCGTGCTGATCGAGAAGCAGCTTGCCACCCCGGACTACTACCCCATGACCCTCAATGCCCTGGTGGCCGGCTGCAACCAGAAAACCAGCCGGGTCCCGGTCATGACCTTGAGCGACGGCGAAGCGCAGTCCGCGGTGGACGATCTGCGCCACCGCACCCTGATCGTGGACAGCTATGGCGCGTCGGGACGGGTGATCCGCTACGGCCACAATTTCGGCCGCGTCCTGCAGATCCCGCAAAGCGCCGTGGCCGCGCTCGCCGTGCTGATGCTGCGGGGGCCCCAGACGGCGGCCGAGTTGCGCATCAACAGCGAACGCCTGCACCGGTTTGCCGATGTCTCCGCCCTGGAAGCCCTGCTCGAAGACCTCGCCCAGCGCAGTGCCGGGGCCCTGGTGGTCAAGCTGCCCCGCCAACCCGGGGCCCGGGAACAACGCTGGGCCCATCTGCTGTGCGGTGAGCCCGATGTGGCCAGCCTGGCCAGCCCCGCGCCGGCCGGTGGCGACGCCGCCCTGCGCGCCGAAGTGGCGGAACTGCGCCGGCTGGTGGAACACCTGTACCAGGAACTGGGCGTCACGCCCCCCGCTACCGAGTAATGGACTGCCGCCCCGGCTGCGGCGCCTGCTGCATCGCGCCTTCCATCTCCAGCCCCATCCCGGGGATGCCCGCGGGTAAGCCGGCGGGGGTCCGATGCGCCCAGCTCGATACCGGCGAGCGCTGCCGCATCTTCGGCAGCCCGCTGCGCCCCACCGTGTGCGGGGGGCTGACCCCCAGCGCCGAAATGTGCGGGCGCGGCCGGGACGATGCCCTGGCCTGGCTCGCCGGGCTGGAAGCCCTGACCGCACCGCCACAGCAACCGCTGCCCCCTCTGCCATCCACTGCCTGCCCATGCCCACCCGACGCCGACTGATCCTTGCCGCACTGCTCGCCCCCCTTGCCGCCTGCTCCAGCCTTCCCTTGTCCGACGGGAGCATCCGCCTCAGCCAAAGAGAACTGCAGCAACTGGTTGCCCGCCGCTTCCCCCTGCGCCAGACCTACATGCAGGGCGTGGAAGTGGAACTGACCAATCCGCAGCTCTCCATGCTGCCGGAGGCCGGACGCGTCGCCAGCCGCATGGATGCCGCCGTGAAAAACCCGCTGACCGGCAAGATCCATCGGGGCAATTTCACCCTTTCGGGCGTCCCGCAGATCGATCTGGCCTCCCAGTCCCTGAAGCTGGCCGAGCCCAAGGTGGAAGAGCTCGCCCTGGCCGGGGTGCCCGCCCAGTACGGCCCCCAAATGCAGAGCATGGCCACCTGGCTGGCGGAGGGCTACTTCCGCAGCCAACCGCTCTACCAGTTCCCGGCGGGGCTGTTGCCCGGGAGCGCGGCCCAGGCGCCGCGGGTACGTGTCGAGGCGGGCGGTCTGGCGGTGCGGCTGGACGGGCGCTGACGGCGCAAGCCGACGAACGGCCCCCCATGCCGTAACGGAATGCGCACAGCCGCCATCGGGGCCGGTGGCATAATCCGCCGCCCTGCTCCTGCGCAGCCCAGCCGCCCTCCGGGGAACAACCATCCAGTCACCTTGCCGCCTGCCGCCCATGGACACCCTCATCCTGATCAAAGCCATCATCCTCGGAATCGTCGAAGGCCTGACCGAGTTCCTGCCCATCTCCAGCACCGGCCACCTGATCCTGGCGGGAGATCTGCTGGACTTCAACGACGAACGGGGCAAGCTGTTCGAGATCGTCATTCAGTCCGGCGCCATCCTGGCGGTGGTCTGGGAATACCGGGCCCGCATCGCCAGCGTGCTGGCCGGGGTCTTCCAGCGGGACCGCACCGCCCTGCGCTTCGTGCTCAACCTGGTGATCGCCTTCATCCCCCTGGCGGCCCTGGGGCTACTGTTCGGCAAGACCATCAAGGCCCACCTGTTCAACCCCATCACCGTGGCCAGCACCTTCATCATTGGCGGGCTGATCATCCTGTGGGCGGAAAAGCGCAAGCACCGCATCCGGGTGGACTCGGTGGACGAGATGGATGTGATCGACGCTTTCAAACTGGGCATTGCCCAGGCGTTCGCGCTGATCCCGGGCACCTCGCGCTCGGGCGCCACCATCATCGGTGGTTTGCTGTTCGGCCTCTCGCGCCGGGCGGCCACCGAGTTTTCCTTCTTTCTGGCCATCCCCACCCTGGGTATCGCCACCGTGTATCAGTTGCACAAGGAGCGGCACCTGCTCTCCCTTGACGACATGGGCATGTGGGCGGCCGGCTTCGTCGCCGCCTTCATTTCCGCTTTCCTGTGCGTGCGCTGGTTGTTGCGCTTCATCTCCAGCCATGACTTCACGCCCTTTGCCTGGTATCGCATTGTCTTCGGCATCGTGGTGCTGGCCACATCCCATTTCGGCTGGGTAAACTGGTCGGCAGGATGATCATCTACCTGCACGGTTTCCGCTCCGCTCCCGCCTCCCATAAAGCCCGCTCCCTGGCCGCGCGGGCTGTCGAACGCGGTCTGACCGACGCCTTCTGGTGCGAGCAGTTGCCGGTTTCGGCACAGGCCGCCATGGCCCTGGTGGAACCCGTCGTGGAGAGGGCGCTGGCCAGCCCCGGCCCCGCGCCCACCCTGGTGGGCAGTTCGCTCGGCGGCTATTACGCCACCTGGCTGGCGGAGCGCCACCGCCTCAAGGCGGTCGTGGTCAATCCGGCGGTGCTGGCCCCCATTTCCCTGGAAGCCTACCTCGGCCCCCAGAGCAACCTATACACCGGCGAGCAATTCGACTTCACCGCCGCCCATATCGCCGAATTGCAGGCGCTGGATGCGGGCCCCCTGAGGGATCCCCGCCGCTACTGGCTGCTGGCCGAAGAGGGCGATGAGGTGCTGGACTACCGCCACGCGGTGGCCCGCTACGCGGGGAGCCGTCAGACGATCCTGCCCGGGGGTGACCACAGCTTCACCCGGTGGACCGACTTCCTGGATGAGATCCTGTGCTTTGCCGGCCTGCTGCCGGCATGAACACGCCTGCCGGCAATGCCGCAGGGCCTGCGATGTCTCCTGCGGGCAGCATGTGGCGCAACGGCTGGAGGGGTGTCCAGTGAGCGCGCGCCGATGAATCAGCCCTCGACCTCGGACCGCCTCGGCATCTGGTGCGCCCTTGGCGCTTTCACCATCTGGGGCCTGTCGCCCCTGTACTTCCGGGCGGTGGACAGCGTCCCGCCCGCCCAGGTGGTGGCGCACCGGGTCATCTGGTCCGCCGCCCTGCTCAGCCTGTGGCTGGCGTGGCGCGCCGGCTGGGCGCCGGTGCGGGCCGCGCTGGGCCGGCCCCGCACGCTGGGGCTGATGGGGCTCACCACCGTGCTCATCACCGGCAACTGGCTCATCTACGTCTGGGCGGTCCACGCGGGGCGCACCATCGAGGCCAGTCTCGGCTATTTCATCAACCCGTTGATGAATGTGCTGCTCGGCGCGCTGGTGCTCGGGGAACGGCTGCGCTTACCCCAGTGGCTGGCCATCGCCCTGGCTGCCACCGGTGTCGCCCTGCGCGTGGGCGCCCTGGGCCAATTGCCTTGGATTGCCCTGCTGCTGGCCCTCACCTTTGCCACCTACGGATTGCTGCGCAAGCAGGCGAGCGTGGATGCGGTGACCGGCCTGTATCTGGAGACACTGATCGCCCTGCCCGTTGCCGCGGCCTATCTGGCCTGGCTGGCGATGTCCGACAGCCTGAGCCTGGGGGCCGGTCCCGGCGTCACCGCGCTGCTGCCGCTGGCAGGGCTGATCACCACGGTGCCCCTGGCGCTTTTTGCCACGGCCGCCCGGCGCCTGCCCTTGTCCACCGTCGGGCTGATCCAGTACCTCTCCCCCACCCTCAATTTCCTGGTGGCGGTGTGGGTCTTCGGCGAGCCCTTCGATCTGGCCCAGCTCGCTGCCTTCGCCTGCATCTGGGCCGGGCTCGCCGTATTCAGTCTCGATCTGCTGCGCGCCCGCCCCCCCGCTGCGCCCGCCACTCCGTAAGATCCTGTATGGCCGGGCAAAGCCCGACCGGCCCCGCAGGTATAATCCGCCCCTTTTCTGCCCCGGCCTGACTCCATGTACGTGCTCTTCGAAGAGGACGGCGCCTTTCGCGCCGGCGCCGTGCTCACGGACAACGACGCTACCCTGCAGGTGGAATTGCCCAGCGGCAAGCGCTCCAAGATCAAGTCGGCCAACGTGCTGCTGCGCTTCCGCAACCCGGAGCCCCAGCAACTGCTGGATCAAGCCGAGGCCGAGGCCGAGGCGCTGGAAACCGATTTCCTGTGGGAAGTGTGCGGCGACGAAGAGTTCGCCTTCGCCGATTTTGCCCGCGACTACTTCGGCCACGAACCCGGGGCCGTGGAAGCCACCGCACTGCTGCTGCGCCTGCACGCGGCCCCCGTGTATTTCCACCGCAAGGGCCGGGGCCGTTTCCGCAAGGCGCCGGAGGACATCCTCAAGGCCGCCCTGGCGGGGCTGGAGAAAAAGCGCCAGCAAGCTGCCACCATCGAACGCATGGCCCAGGAACTGGTGGCCGGCCGGCTCCCGGAGGAGCTGGCGCCCATGCTCAACAGCCTGCTCTACAAGCCGGACCGCAACCGGCTGGAAACCAAGGCCCTGGAGGCCGCCTGCGCGGAAACGGGGCTCTCGCCCGCCCGCCTGCTGCTCAAGTGTGGCGCCTTGCCCTCCACCTATGATTACCACTACGCCCGCTTTCTCTTCGAGCATTTTCCCGAAGGCACCGCCTTCCCGGCGAGCACCCCGACCCCGGTGGGCGAACTGCCGGAAGCGCCGGTGCAGGCCTTCAGCATCGACGACGCCACGACCACCGAGATCGATGACGCCTTCTCGGTACAGGCGCTGGACGAGGGCGGCTGGCAGGTCGGCATCCACATCGCCGCCCCCGGCCTCGGCTTCGGCGTCGGTTCCCCCCTGGACGCCATCGCCCGGCGGCGGCTGTCCACCGTCTATATGCCCGGCAACAAGATCACCATGCTGCCCGACGACGTGGTGGCCGAGTACACCCTGGCAGAAGGCGCCAGCCGCCCGGCGGTGTCGCTTTACGTGCGGGTCAATGCCGACCTCAGCTTGAACGGTTTCGAGAGCCGCATCGAGCGGGTGCCGGTGGTGGCCAACCTCCGCCACCACGACGTGGAGCCGGTATTCAACGAAACCACACTGGCTGAAGGCGGTCCGGACTTCCCCTACAAGCGGGAGCTGACCCTGCTGTGGGAGCTCGCCACCGTGCTTGAGGCCGGCCGGGGCAAGCCCGCCGCCAACCAGAACCTGCTGGACTACAACTTTTACGTGGACTGGGAGGCGCAAACGGCCGACGGCCCCGGCCGCATCAGCATCGGCCAGCGCAAGCGGGGCTCGCCGCTGGACAAACTCGTGGCCGAGCTGATGATCCTGGCCAACAGCACCTGGGGGAAACAACTGGACGAGGCCAAGGTGCCTGCCATCTACCGCGCGCAAACGGGCGGCAAGGTGCGCATGACCACGGCTGCCGCCCCCCACGAGGGCCTGGGCGTGGACTGCTATGCCTGGTCCAGTTCGCCCCTGCGCCGCTATGTGGATCTGGTCAACCAGTGGCAGCTCATTGCCGTCCTGCGGGGCGAGCCCGCCTCCTTCCCGCCCCGCTCCCCGGAGCTGCTGGCCGCCATGCGCGATTTCGAACTGACCTACGCCGCCTACGCCGAATTCCAGCGGGGCATGGAGCGTTACTGGTGCCTGCGCTGGCTG